>Ga0160429_1000019_pt1 | contig 237839 bp, 246 predicted proteins | sample SolpanmetagenomR_FD_108199 | JGI IMG/M metagenome (GOLD analysis project Ga0160429, IMG submission 108199) | Solar panel surface microbial communities from Lawrence Berkeley National Laboratory, California, USA - R | ecosystem: Engineered > Built environment > Solar panel > Unclassified ... | reverse complement strand
CCAACCTTTGCTCTTATTACCACTTTCAATACAGGGCCACTCCTTTCGGATAGCTGCGGCTACATTGCTTATGATCATTCTCCTACCGACCGTCGCATCATCATCGCCTTCCGAGGCACCTATAGTATTGCCAATACCATTGTCGATTTAAGCACTATACCTCAAGAATACGTCCCATATATCGGCGAGAATGTAACAGACCCATCACCGACCACACCGCAAGCTTGCACAAATTGTACTGTGCATTCTGGATTCCTCACATCCTGGCGGAATACCCGAAGCATAGTTACGCCACAAATTGACGTAGCGTTAAAGATGCACCCCGAGTATCGACTCGAACTCGTTGGCCACAGCCTTGGTGGCGCGGTTGCTTTACTAGCAGGTCTTGAGTTCCATGCCCGTGGCTGGTCACCCCGAATCACCACATTTGGCGAGCCTAAAGTAGGAAACCTAGCATTTACACAACACATCGACGACATCTTCTCCTCCTCGGGCGCAGTAAGAGAAAACAGCGATTATAGGAGAGTGACACATGTAGATGATCCAGTACCACTTCTACCTCCTACAGAATGGGGCTACCGACCACATGCAGGCGAAGTATACATCACGAAATCAGGGCTGCCGCCAGAGATTGAGGATGTTCGATGGTGTGATGGTGATGATGATGTGAGGTGCTCCGCTGGATCAGACAGGTCATTGATGACGAAAGACATGGTGGAGGCGGAGCAGGAAATGAGCGCGAGTGGATTGATCCCTGCGAGGTATAAGATCTGGCAGTTGTTCTTCGCGCATCGGGATTATTTCTGGAGACTGGGTATATGTATGAGGGAATGGGAGTGGAAAGGGTGGGACAGCCGGGATGCAGGGGTGACCTTTGTAGAGGTTGATGAGTTGTAGGTATAGCAGGGTTCGTGACTGGTTTGGAGTTACTCGAATTTGTGATATCCCTGGGCTTTTCTATCTGCACATTTCATACATTGTTGTCGATATATGCTTCTTGCACATACATTGTTGGCGTCTCCTTTCCATATTGCTATCATTCCAGTGTTTTGAGCTTATGGCTATAATTATCTTACCTAAGTACTTGGTCTAGGCTTTGAGGCCTGGCACATGCCTTTCATGTCAGCTTACAGTCAGCTTACAATCCCAGCACAACAGCCCCTCCTTCTTCCAACCCCTCATTACTCCTCCCGCTACCTACTACCTCTTCAATAAAGTATTATCAGAAGCCCTGTTTCTGTTTATTTCCATTCGTCAAACCTCCTCCATTCGTTCCGTACTCAAGAACAGCAAGTGCATGAGCATCAGTATCTATCTTTTCGCGATCCCTCTCTTGTGGGAACACGCTACCTGTGACGTTCTCTGCACGTAACGCAACATACCAGATACTGCTTGCAACCTATCTAGGCGCAGTTTAGCAAAATGGAAAGTCTCAGTGTCCCTCAGCTACTCGAGGCTATGCGTAGCGTAAACAAGAATCAGTTGACATTGGCTGAACGACTTGAGATCGCTGATGCTTGCCGCGATCTACAACTTGAGGTTGAGAGACCTTGGGACAGTCTGTTAAGAATAGTCTGGCGACAGGTAAAGTTATGTTGCAGTATCTGAGCACATCGGGGATCTGACGCTCTTTCAGCCGTCTGTACAGCCATGTCTCCGCATTCTGATTGACTTGCGACTCTTCGAGAGGTGGGTTCATGCCGGTGGTGGACCAAAAACACCGCAACAACTTGGTGACTTGGTTGGGTGCGATCCTGACCTGTTGGGTAATTGAAGTCATTCCAACGCGTGACTCTGAAAGACTGCTAATTACTAGCTAAGGACGCTTGATCCGTAACCTTGCCAGCAACTCACTGGTTACCAACACTTCGGCACATCAGTATGGTCTCACTGAGTTCACCAGATCTCTTGCCGATCCGCTTCAGCACTCAGCAATCCGGTACCTCTACGACGTGAATCTCCCGGTCTTCGAAGCTCTGCCAGCCTATATCGCCGAAGAAGGATATAAAAATCCTATAGGAAAGCCATTGACTCAGTCCGCCTGGAACAAGGGCAAAGGGCTCGATCATACTTTCTTCGACTGGCTGCAACGCAATCCAGCCGCAGAAAAGGACTTCAGTGCATGCATGAGGGTAATCATTCTATAAATATCGAAGACACTGATGTGGCTTTGCTGACTTTTACGATGCAGGGCTATTCTAGCACCAACGACCCTTGGTTCGAGACCTATCCAGTGGAAGGCCTATTAGACGAGGGTGAAGACGTCGTCGTAGTTGATGTTGGCGGTAACGTTGGCCACGACATCCTTGCTTTCCAGAAGAAACACAATCTTGCTCCAGGCAGATTAGTACTACAAGACAGACCGGAAGTCATTGCAAACACAATTGTCGACAGCAGTATCAAAGCTATGGCGCACGATATCATGACTCCTCAGCCTATCAAGAATGCTCGGATCTATTATTTGCACATTGTGCTCCACGACTTTCCGGACTCTGCTGCATGTCAAATTCTGGCGAATCTGGTTCCGGCGATGCAACGAGGTAAAAGCAAGATACTGGTCCACGAGATGGTAATGTGGCCACAAGGCAATAGCAGCTCAGCAACGTCTTCAGATATTCTCATGATGGCTATGTTTAATGGTACCGAGCGAAGCATTAGTCAATTTCGCGACTTGGCTGAGCGTGTAGGACTAAAGATTGCCCAAGTGTTTAGATCGCCTACAACGCCTCAGAGCATACTGGAGTTGGAGCTGGCATAGAACAATTGGAGTACTGTCGTTTCAAGATGGAAATTAGTTTAGGTTCACACAGGCGCAATCCATGCAAGTTTAAACAGATCATTTGATACATGGCGCTACGGGAACCTAGTACAGGCAAATCGAGCTCGAAAACTCGAGAAGTGTTAGAAGGAGCTACTGATTGCTAGGGCATGAATCATCTTAATGGGGCACATGGCATTTGTTGGAGCTGTTCAGGTTGAGGATGGTGGTGAAGGAAATCTGTGAGGGAGTGTGGACTAATGCCGTGGCATTGAATCCATGCTCAAGTTCATAGCACGTTTTATGACAAGAATACGCTATAAACTAGGCGCCAACGTGTCTATGTTACGCTAAAAACTAGGCGCCAACGTGTCTATGTTTAGTGCGATTATCTGATGTCTTTTATATCTCTCCCTTTCAGCTGCTAAACTGTGCATATAGTATTATCAGCCCGGCGCAACAACAAAGGCCGCCTGTCAGAGACTACGCTGATGCGCATCCCGACAGGATCACGAAGATGTACATGGTCTAAATACGATGCCGCCTATCCATAGCTGCCACGCTAGTCGTTGGCGGCGTCTGTAAGGGGAAAGAGGGTCCGAACCTTCTTAAATTAAACTCCAATCTAATCACGGTAGCGGAGACATTAGCGCCAAGGCTGAGCTGAAAGCTGGAAGCTGAAACATCCATTCCTCGTGTTGATCTAATATCTTCGCCTGGATCCCTTCTTCCTCTGCTCAGCTTTGCCTCTTTGCCCTCTAAAGACTATCTTCTCCCGTCATTCTCGACACCAAGCTGTCTTTACGCTCATTTTCACATTTGTTCGAAGCTATACCGGGTGTTTGTTTACTCTAATTGAGCTCTTGCCTATCATAAACATCGCGACTACTCATTGAACTACAACAGTACCGCCTTGTTGACAATCTCATCACTTGATTCCTATAATATCTGGCCTTCATTCCTTGGCTCTCTCACACCTTTATATCAGACCAGATCACCACATTCGTTGCATCTAGACCACACTCTAACAATGGCGCCTACACTATCAAGAAAGGACTCCCTGGACTACATTTCAGAAGAAAAGACACCATTTGCGAGAGAACGTTCAAGCTCTCAAGACTCTATGATGTCTGCACAATCGTCGCAAGATGGTCCTCAAGAATCACAGCTAGTGACTCGTCTCATCAATGCCGCTTACATCGGACTCAACACACTCTCTACTGTAGCGATAGTCTTCCTGAACAAGATGTGCGTTCATTCGCAACTATACACATTCGCTGGCAGCATACTGATATCCATACCAGCATCTTCAAGGACCCTCAACTCAAACATTGCCAAGTTTCGACCGCAATGTACCACTTCACCATGACCTTCTTGGTCCTGCTCGCCTGCTCCTCACACCCTACATACCGCCTGTTCAATGCGACGCGCCTGCCGCTAACCCCTCTACTCCCAATCTCCCTCTTCTTCGCCTCCAGCATCGTCCTCTCCAACCTCTCTCTTACTTTCAACTCTGTCGGTTTCTTCCAACTGACCAAGATCCTCACAACTCCCTGCGTCGTCCTTCTCCAATACCTCATGTTCCGCATCACCACCAACCGAATGCGTCTGATTGCTGTAGGCGCATGCTGTTTTGGTGTTGCGATGACGAATACGAAACAAGCCATTACAAACCCTATCGGAGCAATCATCGCAACAGCAGCTTTCAGCATTACGGCTTTGTATCAATTGTACATTGGCAGACAGATGAAGGTCTTGGGTGCGAGTGCGCCTGTTCTCTTGCTCAACCAGGCGCCGGTCAGCGTGGTCGTTTTGGCATTCGTGATGCCGTGGATGGACAGGATGCCTGATTTCGGTAAGCTCGCTCACCACTTGCACAGGTCTGAGCACGACACTAACAAGCACTCTAGCCACAATTCCCTCAAGCTCCATCATGGCCTTCCTCGTCTCCGGACTGGTTGCAGCAATGATCAACTACTCTCAGTTCATGATTATCGGCCGCACAAGTCCACTCACATTCAACATCGTCGGCATGGCTAAAATCACCTTTGTCCTTGTTCTGTCATACTTTTTCGAGGATGCTTCGTTCTCACTTATCGAGGTCGGTGGTATCTTGCTGGCTTTGTCTGGAACGTGGCTGTATGGACAGTATCCAGATGCCAAGGCTGTACCGTCAGTGGTGGTCGCCAGTCCTAGTGAGTCTGCTGATGAGCTGAGGTACAGAGAGGATCATGAGGAGGAGATGTCGGAATTGTCTTTTGTGTCTTCAAACGAAAAGACCAAGGAGACGGCTTGAGCAATTTGATGGGTTTTATGATTTGAATGATTTTATGATGGAGGTTTGGTGTTTTCAGGGATGCAGTTGCACAAGAAAAGGAGTTATAGGACTTGTTGCTACCATACCATAGCTCTTGGAGGATACTATAAATCATTTGAGCTTACCTACTGCATGAGTCTACAGACCTATATAGAGATTAGATGTCCTAGAAAACAACATCACGCTTACACAATCTACACTTCTTGTACGTTTTCTGAATCCCAGAGGTTACTTACTTTGACTATACATAGGCGACGACAGCATGTCGACATGTATAACTTACCTCTTCTCGCGTTCTTCTTCACATCTAACTGCTTCACGAGTCTACGGATGTATATAGTAAATAGATATCCTAGAAAATAACACTACACTACACTACACGCACTCTACATCTTCTTCGTCTTCTCAATCAGCGTCTTGTAACCTTCTACACCGCGATCCAAATCCGACCTCAGAATAGCTTCATGATCCGAATGCGCAACCAAAATCGATCCAGGTCCATACAAATACCTCTTGTGTTCGCCATCCAACCAAGGCACATCCGTCCCATAGTTAACAGTGAACGTCTCGAAGCCATCGACGTCGCAATCACAATCAACGGGACCATATCCTCTCTCCGGGAAGATGACCTGAACTTCTCCCGCCGTCTTACCTTCGCCATCCTTAAGCAGGTCCTTTGTAGCCTCCTCAATCACACTTCTAACATGTTCCTTCACCTCTTCTGGCTCTCCACCAGCTAATCTCATCGTTATGTCCGCGCTTGCCTTTTCAGGGACGACGTTGCCTGCCACGCCGCCTTCCATCCTGCCGATATTGACAGTGGTATTGCCGTATTTCTCACTACTAGGCAGTCTTGCTTTCGTCTTCAACGCGTGCAATGCTTCGACTAACACCTCGTTTGCGCTGACGCCGAGCCATGGATAGCCTGAATGTGCGTTTTTGCCGTGGACGTTCAGTGTGAAGCGTAGATTCCCCTTGTGGCCGCAGGCGAGCTTGGATTCGGTCGGCTCACCGAAGATGCCCACGGAGAATGTGGTTGGTGGTGTTGTGTGTGCGAAGGCGTGGCTGGCGGCGCGCATGCCGCTGCCGCCTACTTCTTCGCCGACGACGAAAAGGACAGCGACTAGGTCTGAGCGTATTGTGGGTGATGGTGCGGAGAGGAGGGATGTCCAGGATGTGAGCATGGCGGCGAGAGAGCCTTTTGCGTCGACGGAGCCGCGGCCGGAGATGAGTGTGGATGGGTGCGTTGATTTGGTGGCGTTGTTGCTGTAGGGGATGAAGGGTGGCACTGTGTCGATGTGGGTGGTTAGGAGGGTGTGGTAATGTCTTCCTTTTGTTGCGTTCGCGTAGGCGAAGATGTTGAATCGGTCTGGTAGTTTATGATTCTTCTTTGACGCATCCACCTCGCCTGCAGCTGCTAGGTTGTACTCTTCCTCGTGCACCAGCGCAGTAAGAAGGGAGAAAGGCGCGTATTCCTCCTCCTCCTCCAAGGACTTCTTGCCAGCATTTTCTGATGCTACGGGTTGGACTTCTACGGTCAAGCCTAGTTCTTGAAGGTAGCGTACGATGAAGGTACCGACGGCGCGTTCATCATTGCTGATAGACTCTATGGAGATGAGCTGTTGGTGCAGGCGAAGCAATGGCCTAATAGCTTCGCTGTTGAAGCTTGGAGGCTGCTTGGAAGTGGATGGTACAAGGGGAGTCTGGGAGTCGTGCTGTTGAGGGATCGCGGAGGCGAGGATGCTCATGCACAAGCCGACGATGGAGATGGACGTCTTCATCTTGTCTTAATGGTCAAAGGTACGATTGTTGGAGGAGACCTGGCGTGGGTAAGTGGTTAGATCACCTTGCTGAGAAGTTGTCCATTGGCATTGGCATGATAAGCTGGTGGAGGCACGGTGGGGGTGTCCATTGGACATGACGCAGGTACGAGCTGAATTAGGAAGGAGCTTTCTGAAACAAGAGGTGAAACATGAAAAGTAACGAAGTTACAAGAATCACATAACTGGCACAACCTTTCGTCTCTGCTATCAGAGAAGACTGAAAGAAACAATGTGTGAGGTAGATTACTCATGACCGCCATGTCTTGTTGTTATGATTAAAAATATTGGCGGAAAGGTTAAGCATTGAGCATTGATGACAGTCACATCTGAACGCGACACGATCACAAAAAAAGAGACAAATAGAGTAGAAACTCAGGTTATTTTTCAAGCGGGACCGCAACATCCATCATTAATAGTTAGTAGTCGCGGACGAGCGCGCGACGAAGCTGCTTCTTCACCAGGAGAAAAATAGTGCACAAACTCAGGTCACTTCTCAAGCTGCAAACCACCTCCCTAAGGATGGCGATCACGAATGAGACTGTAACATATAAGATTACAGTCTCGATACTTAACTATAATATAGAGAAGCACGCGCAATGCTTCACTAGCATCGAAACACTAGAAGTAAGGCACAAGGGGGTCGCTTCACTAGACAAAGCTGAAAGCTGGCTATCAAAGTGACCTAAGAAAAACCCGAAGGTATATCAACCGCTACACCACAAGGATGTAGAGGCGAAATGTGATGATTTTAGAATATCTAAGAAGGAAGCATCAGGCTACGTCACTTACTGTACGAGCGAAATTTCACAAGTTAGCATGAGCAAGCACGCATTTGGCTCTGCCTACGTCTGTCGTACAACTTCCATGACCTGACATGGCTCAGATGTTGACCGCGGAGCGTTACAAGTGGTGCTTCACAATGAAGCCGGACTCAAGGTAGCGATGTTAAACGCCAAGTGTGACAATGATGGAGAACTGTGAAAATCGAGCGGCAATTGCTCACAGCAATAGGGCCAGGTTTTAGGTGTCTTTTTCCGTGATTATGCCTATGCGAATATGTTGGCAAAGTCTGCTTCATGATGATGAGATTGTCAGATAATGACTGCAGGCAGAGTTCGCTTCCTGATGTTAAGATTGCAAAGTCATGACCGTATGGCCCACAGTGCTTACTACTTCGCTCGCCTGCATCAGTAGTGCCAATACTTGGAGAATAATACTCTCCCGCAGGACACGAGCTTTCTTGATATAGACAATCTTATTCAGCATTCGATGCTACCACTCGAACCTCCTTCATGGAAGACCGACCAACCAGTCTTGCTGCTCTTTGGATCTTCCGTCTACCTGAATCCCACGTGGATACACTGCCACTTTTCACTTCGGTCGTGATCCTGAACGTCTCAGCATAGGCTCATGATGGCGACCACGTCTCACTGTCGTACCGCTTTCCATACTGAACTCGAACACATCGCCATAAAGATGGTGAAGGACATACACCTACATGAGTCTTCTCTGAAATGCTTCAGCACTTTGGGAGTGGTCGAGATGTCTTTTCGTGATGGGACGAAAATTATCTACGTCTCTTCACACATCTATTCATGTTCCTCACATGATAGCACAGCTCAAGCAGCTCCTCCAGACCAGTACTTCCAAATTCCTGCCTTCTCTGCCTGCATGAGGCCTTCAATGCCTTGCGAACCTGTGACTTGAAGAAAATCTTCTTGTGTTATTGCAGTGCCTGTGATCGGCGGACTCAGTACTCCTACGCCTTGTCCACCCAGTGTTGTCTCGTACTTGGCGAAACCTTCTTGCTCGAGTCGGCGCTCTAGATTTTGCAGCATATCTTTTGTAGCATCTGGTTGTAGTAGGGTAATTGCGCAGCCGCCTCCACCAGCTCCAGTCAACTTTGTATATCCAATATCCGCTTGGTCGATCAATTCACGCACGCGTTCGAGCTTTGGGTGTGACACTGATAGTGCTACTAACAGCCCGTGGTTCATACGAATCAACTCACCCAGACGTTGCAACGATTCTGGATTATCTGCCTTGTAGTCAGGTCTCGATATCAGAGCATGAGCTTCCTCAGTGATTTTGTCGATGCCGTTTAGTATGAGCGTTACCACTTCTGGGTGTGCTGTGTTGAGGGCACCAACTTTCGCAACTTCTGCAGCGGTAGATCGTGACTGCTTGGTGTCTACAAGTAGAAGAGGAAGGATAGGAAAGTCGTGTAGAGGTGTAACCTGTGGTGATTGGCCCGGTTTTGTACGCCTGAACAGCACAGCTTTTCCTTTTGTTGCTACAGTATTGTCGACTCCGCTTGGGTTGCCATGTATGCAGAGCTCGCCAACGAATGCCCAGTAATTTATTATATCCAATGTGTTTTCTGCTTGTGATGCAGAATTGGATGTCGATGTTCCAGTAATGTGATTGCCTTGGATTAGCAGCGCAGCTGCTATACAGACACTAATAGAAGCACTGCTACCTAGACCAGCTCCTATAGGAATGGTCGAGCGCAGGGAGTAGACGTAACTTGACATAGCTGGTGCGGCAAGGGATAGCAAGATATAGAGAAAACAAGATGCCGCGGCATGATGTTGATGCCGTGCTTTCTCAGGTAGATGTGTAGAAACATTAGCAACATGTGGCTTGATGGCTGCTACCAAATCCGTATCAAGCACGGTCACCTGCTCATCAAACCGCTTTGCCTTCGACGGATGCTTGAAATCAGCGAACGGTAGATCGTCCAGATACCAGGTGTGTTGTAGTGAAATATCAGGGAAAGTCAATGTCACGCTAGCTCGTGAGGACGAGGATGGGGTGACAAGGAGATAAGACCGTAGTGAGATGGATGCGGCCATGGCAGCCTGTATAGTGGTCAGCTTAGCTGGAAATATGGCATATAATAACATGTTACCTTTCCATAGACAACAGCATGCTCGCCGAATACAATAACTTTGCCGGGTGCTGATATCATGAGAGATTCGTCTGATCCCTGCCCGACCTGCTCAGGAGCATGTCCGTTCCGAGCAGTTCCATTGCCGTTCGCAGGACCATGTTGTGAGCTCGGCCGCTTCATCGTCGGTTTTTCGTCGCTGGACGAGGAAGCAAAGGATTGTGCTGAACGATGAACACACAAAAGACTGCAATACACAATCAACACCGAAATCCCTTAGGGCAGGTTTCCTACCAAGAATGACACTCAAAGGGTATCAGCGACGGTTGTGCACGAGACACAAAGCCTTATTGCAGAGACTGAAAAGTAACAGCCAGGTATTGTTACTTGGACGCGACTTTTCGTGATGCCAATGCCAATGGCGGCACCAAGAACGACCTTGCAAAACGAATTATAGGAGAGATGCCGGCTATAATTCGGCTCTGTGCAGCGGCTTGTTAACGGCTATATGGAGAAAGTTGACGCCGTGCGAGCTGAAACATTCCAGGTGCACTCCCGTCTTCAGGTCGCGTACCTAGTTTTATAGCAACATGGACTATCTCCAGGTAACACTTTTCCGTCTTCCTCTCTATCGTCGCCTCTCTGACACACCCAGTCCACGCTGCGGCGCCTAGCAACCTGGCTAGACCGGCCATTATTCCCCTGGAAGAAACTCATAGCCAGCTTCTCCCTCGGCCAGTTCGCCCTCACCAGCTATCTCTCTTACCGCCAATATCAAGTCCTCAAACGCACTACCATCCCCAATTCCTTGCGCGCCGAAATCGATCAAAAAACATTCGACAAGTCCCAAGCATATGGCCGCGCCAAAGCTCAATTCGGTTTCATATCTGGTCTTTTCAGCCAAATTCTCAACATTGCTGAACTCTATTTCAATGTCTACCCGAAAATCTGGGCTATAACTGGTGGCTGGCTTGCTGCATATGCGCCGCCCAGATTCTCCGGCGAGATCACACATTCTCTGATCTTTGTATTCACGTACTCCTTTGTGCAAGCTCTTATTAGTCTACCATTCAGCTACTATCATCATTTCGTGCTGGAAGAAAACTTTGGTTTTAACAAGCAGACCATCAAGTTATGGGTTACCGATTTCTTCAAAGGCCAGGCTTTGAGCATTGCTCTGGGCGTCCCATTAGGAGCAGCTTTCCTTGCTATTATTAAGAAGACTGGACAGAACTTCTTTTTCTACCTCTGGGCTTTTGCGCTAGTTATGCAAGCGGCACTTATCACGTTGTACCCTATCCTGATTGTACCAATCTTCAACAAGCTTACTCCATTACCTGCTGGACCACTCAAGAATGCCGTTGAAGGTCTGGCAGATCGTCTCAAATTCCCCCTTACCGAGCTACAAGTGATTGATGGCAGCAAGCGGAGCGCACACAGTAATGCATACTTCACCGGTCTGCCGTGGAAGAAGAAGATCGTCCTGTTCGACACCTTGATTGAAAAATCAGAAGAGCAAGAGGTTGTCGCTGTACTGGCGCACGAGCTTGGTCATTGGAAGATGGGCCACACCACCAAACAGCTGGTCATTGCACAAGCGCATCTGTTCTTTTTGTTCTCGCTTTTTTCGGCATTCATTGAGAATAGGAGTTTGTACGCGGATTTCGGATTCGTGACGGAAAGACCAGTCATCATTGGATTTATGCTGTTTAGTGAAGTACTGAGTCCAACTGAGAGTGTTATCGGGCTCTTGATGAATGTGATGAGCAGGAGGTTCGAGTTTGAGGCGGGTAAGTTTGGCTTGATGTGCTGCTTTTAAGACGTGAGTGAAAAATTGCTAACATCTCTGTCCTCAGATGCTTTCGGTGCACGTCTTGGATACTCAAAAGAGCTCGCTGCATCACTTATCAAGCTGCAGATTCAGAACCTCAGCGCCATGGACGCAGACTGGATGTACTCTGCCTATCACTACTCACATCCCATTTTGACAGAGAGGTTAGCAGCATTAGGTTGGGACAGTAGCATCAAAGTCTCAAAGGGAGACGTTGATGTCGCGGGCAAGGATGATGGCGTCGTAAAAGCGTCAGGCAGGGATGAGCTATAAAATGCGATATGGTAAGATACATGACCATTTTAGGAAACATATGTACACACTTTGATTATAGGATGTAAGTACATCATGATATATACAAAAATCTTGCATAGTAGAAAATATATACCACACTCTATACGTCAACAATCCCACTCTTCCTCTTCTGCTTCTGCTACGCCTTCCTCTCTTTTCTGGCTGCTTTCGCCTTGGCTTCGTCTTCTTTCGTCCCTGGCACTGGGCTTGTTGGTGGTTGGACATCGCCAGCGATCGCGCCCTCTCCTTTCACTGGCGTTCTGCCTTCCATCTTCTCCAAACTGCTAACTTTCTGTGCACTATCTTGGTTCAGCTCTGTGTCAAGGTCTTTCTTTTGTCCGTTGGTGACTATGGCGTCCTCGGTTGGAGGCAGAGAACCGTTCATATCGCTTTTGCGACTCTTCTTTTTCTTCTTCTGCACACTGCCGTCGATGCCAGATCGCTGAACATCGCCATTCTGTGCATCACCTGCGTCATTTATTACGTTCTGGCGCAAGACGTCTGGTATATTTGGCATAGTTTTGTCTGGTTGTGAAATGTTGATTTCATCGCCCTGATATGTGCTTTGATCCAGATCATCCTCGTTGTCAACAACGTTCATCATATCGACATCGCCATCATTAACCCTGCTCGTTCTTTGTGCATTGTCCTCCTCCAATTCCTTGCCAGCCATTCGCTCTGACTTTCGCCTAGCTTTTTCTTCCTGTAATCGTGCCTTCTTCGCTCGTCTCTTGGCGTCCTTGTCCATCGAACTACTTCCATCTTCTTCGTATGGTCTTTTCTTGCTCGGTTGTGTGCTTTGGACGTCTGGGATGTGATCGACGTTTCCTACGACATTACTCCTCGCGCCGACCTCGCCCTCCACAACACCCTCCCCACCCCGCCCTAGCTGCCTTCTGTAATCTCCTTCCACCTCCTCCTCTCCCATCTCCGCTTCCACATTCCGTCCCACACCCTCTCCCACGATCATCGAATCCAGCCTCTTGTCGTTACTTATTCGTGCGCCTTCTGTGTCGAATGCAGGTGTTGCACTACGGCTTCGCATGCGTTCGAGTTCGGCAAGCTCGACTTCCATGTGTTCGCCGCGCAGACCGGCTTCTACGCGGCGTAGCTGATGCAGCACGAGCCCGCCTTCTGCGAGGTTGTTGGAGGCTGTGGGACCGGAGCTGGTGAAGATGACATCGGGGTGGAGGTAGGCGTGGTCGGCTGTCTGTGAGAGGTAGGATTGGATGTTGGCAAGGGCGGTTGATGCGGGTATGGGTGTGGAAGGTGTTAGGTGCGTGTATGGTGGCAGCGCGTGGTGGGTCGCCATCGTGTGTAGTGGTGTGAGAGTTTCAAAAGAGTGCTTGGAATTGAATTAGCCAGAGCACGCTGCGACTCTGGCCTGTGCTAGAGGTGTACGCTAGGAATTTATAATGGGTTTGCGCAGTGGTGTGCTTTTTAGTGTGAAAGGACGAGCTTAGTTGGTCGGTTTTAAGAACGAAGTAGTTTTGGTGCAGTGGATATCTATATGTGAGACGAATAGAACTAGAACCACGATAAGGTCATAGCAGTTGTGTGAATGTTTTGCAATTGTTCAATGGAGATTCAAAATATTTCTTAGGAGACAGCTCCGCTTCGTGCACATGCATGTATGTACATAACATGAAACTCCAGCAGTGCTGAGAACATCAGACATCAAACATGCAGTGTATACGACAAGTAGTGCGCCTGGCAGTGCAAGGCGCCGTGAGGTGCTCCGCGAACAGGTAAGTCCTATTATGCCACAAGTCACAAGAGTCGGCTGGCTAGGTGAAAGGAAAAACACAAGCAATGGACATATAGATTGAAACACAACATCTTGTAGACATACTGTGCAGAAATACGTCTACGCTCACGATATCTAGAAGCTGACTATCATCTCAATCATAGAACCATTTCAATGCCACCAACCCCAGCTTCAAGCAGTTCCATACGCCTCTTCTCCACAGTCCTCACGTCCACACCCTTCATAACACAATCACCACTATCCGCCCTTCGCGCACGCTCATCATCTCTACCAGCCCATCTGATATACACGCCCACGACTACAACGATGTCCGTCATACCCACAACGCCCAACAGTCTTCCATCTACACGCACATTCAGCTCTTCGGCATCATTAGGAGCGCCACGAAACACATATAATCCTTCGCATCGAAGGCGGAAGCGGAGACATGGGTTTCTGAGCAGGATTAAGACGAGGACGGGGAGGATGACGCTGATGAGAAGGAGGCAGAAGGGAAGGCAGAATTTGAGTCATTAAAGTAGTGGCTTGCAAAAGGGTTGTGGAGGTAGGGATGGTCATGATATCGGAAATGTTATCAATTCGAGATGGTCAATCATAAGCTTAGAACATGGCATGGATGATTTGCGCGCTGGCTTACGGGAATTGGATTCTAGGGCAAGCTCGTTGAAGAGACTGCGTGCAGAAGACAAGCTTCACATGGAGGGTTGCAGGATCCAAGGCCAATAGACAGTCCAGACATAAGTGGACGAGTGTTGTGGATATGTCTGCTGAGAGGCTGTCCACATTCGACGGTTACTTTGTTCTCAAGATGAGGGGACAGATTGGACTTCTGGGACACAGACATCTCAGATAATGACTTAGGTACTTCCCTGCTGATAGCTTGAGGCTAATATCAATCCAAACATCTCCTTATCATAACGTGTCATTCTCATATGGGGTCACCCGATCTCTTTTCGATCCTGGCCCTGTAGCTACCCTGTATTGTAGCGGCCTTGGCACTCAATGTTTCAGATTTGCCTAGTGTTTCAGATTGTCGTAAACTACATCCAGAAGTTGTAAATTCGCCGATCTTTTCTCTACTGACAGCAGTAGTTGATGGGATGCTTACGGGCTTCCGTGTCAATGTGAGCTCTCTGCCGTTTCGCTCAAACCTGAGCAGGACAACACCAAAACCATTATGGGATCAGCTTACCACGATACCACGACGATGGAACAGCATATCAGCTGCCGTGAAGCCGTCACTTCCTCAGCAACCTTCCAGCGGCAGTCTCGATGATAATAAGCCCTACTATATCACCACACCAATCTTCTACGTCAATGCAGCACCACATGTAGGTCATCTTTACAGCATGGTCCTAACGGACGTCCACAAACGCTATCAGCTCCTCTTGCGGCCCGATCGACCTGCCTATCTTCTCACGGGCACCGATGAGCATGGCATGAAAGTACAACAAGCTGCCGCAAAAGCAGGATCAGATCCAAAGTCTTTTGTCGACAAAGGTGCCGCCATCTTCCAACAGCTAGCGCAGGCCGCTAACATCAGTAACGACTACTTCATGCGTACGACTGATGCAGATCACAAGAGAGCTGTGGAATTTGCGTGGACAACATTGGAAGAAAGAGGATATATCTACTTAAGCAAGCACGAAGGATGGTACAGTATTAGCGATGAAACGTTCTATCCTCAATCTGGTGTTCATCTCATTGTAGAGCCTGCGACTGGCCGCAAGATTATGGCATCTATCGAGACAGGAAAAGAGGTGGAATGGACAAGTGAGACGAATTATAAGTTCCGCTTATCAAGCTTTAGAGAACCATTACTGCAGCTTTTCAAGGAGAACCCGAAATTTGTTGTGCCTAAGAGCAGAATGCAAGATGTGGTGAGAGCAGTAGAGGAAGGGCTAGAAGATTTGAGTGTCAGTAGACCAACCTCGAGATTGAGCTGGGGTATCCGGGTTCCCACAGATGAAACGCAGACAATGTATGTCTGGCTGGATGCCCTGGTAAACTACATCACGAAAGCTGGCTATCCGTGGACACCTGGCAAAGAGAGTGCGCTAGGCTGGCCAGCAGATGTGCACGTCATTGGAAAGGATATTGTCCGGTGGGTTCGTTTACAGCATTGGCAAGTATCTCCAATCTAACACTCCTTCTAGGTTCCACACAATATACTGGCCGGCTTTTTTGCTTGCCCTTGGCTTGTCACCACCCAAACAGGTACTTACCCATGCACACTGGACATTGGGCCGGGCCAAAATGTCCAAATCTACGGGCAATGTTGTTAATCCCTTCTTCGCACTATCCCGTTTCGGTGTAGACCCGATGCGATTCTATCTTGCGCATGATGGTGGCATTAGCCACGATGCAGATTACAGTAACGAGTTTATTGTAGACCGGTATAGAAAGGGCCTACAAGGTGGACTGGGCAATCTGGCATCAAGAGTGCTTAGAGGAAAGAGGTGGAGTGTGCCAAGAGCAGTTGCAAGGTATCATGCTGGTGAACTTGGGCAGTCATCATCATCGAATGAGTCGGCCGCTTCATATTCCCGCAACAATTTCCCAGAAGCTGAACAAGTGATGTGGTCAGTTCTCTCTAGCACGCCTTCAGACGCCAGGAATTGCTACGATGGTCTCGACGTTTCAGGAGCATGCAAAGCAGTCCTGAAGCAGGTTTACGCAACGAATGCATATCTCCAGTCAGCGGCTCCTTGGACGACTTTATCACACACCAATGCCCCACTCGTTACTGTCGACAGGACCATCTTTCTGTGTGTGGAGAGTCTAAGACTGACAGCTATCATGCTTCTACCTGTTATGCCGGAGAAGATGGTATCACTGCTGGACATGATAGGGGTGGCAAAAGATAGGCGAACGTGGCAGTGGTGTGAGGCTGGGAAGGATGACAACTATGGTGAACCACCTGGAGGCGTGACCCTGGGAAAGGGCCTCAGTGGAGTACTGTTTCCGCCATTGCCTGATGCATAGAGTTGTTCATTAGACCATAGCATTTTGGAATGATTACATGCCAGTACTTTACCGAAGTCCTGCCAAGACCCACCCTCCATTCGATTGGCGGTTGCGTTTCCGCTGACTCTTGAATAATGATGATTCGTTCATTACAAAACAATCACGAAACATCTCTCTCGTCCTTGAACAGTCTTGCTACAAATTACCATCGTCTCCAATTACAGAAGCCATACTCGAAAGCTGCTGTCACTACGCAAAAGCAACACTATCGACCATTCTTGGTGTACCATTATCAGCATTCCTCAGTCTTGACTGTCCGACTTCGTATTGTTCTTACTGGCGACAGCATTAGAGGTCGGCCTAGCCCTTTCTTATACATCCTTCAATCGCTATGCCGAAACAGAGGACGAAATATTCGGAAGATCCAGCGTGGGCCGACGTCGAGCCACTACCTCAAGATGATGGCGGTCCAAATGCGCTCGCGACAATCGCATATTCGGAAGAGTATCGAGAAACAATGGAATATCTGCGAGCAGTCATGGCTGCAAATGAGATGAGCCAACGAGTGTTAGAGCTGACGGCGCACATCATCAGTCTGAACCCAGCACATTATACAGTCTGGTAGTAATAGCTCGTTATACGACTATCAGCACATTATTCTAACACATCTGTCTTAGGCTCTACCGATCTCGTGTCCTATTTCACCTCAAATCACCTCTCCGTCCTGAAATAGATTGGCTCAACACGATCGCCCTCAAATATATCAAGAACTATCAAATATGGCACCACCGCCAACTCATCATCACCGAGCTCGACTCTGCCGACGGCGAGACGGACTTCCTGGCGCAAATGTTCGAGAAGGATGCTAAGAACTACCACGTATGGAGCTACCGACAGTGGCTGGTGCGCAAGTTCGGGTTGTGGGATCAGGGTGAAATTGAAGAGGTGGAGCGCTTGTTGATGAGGGATGTAAGAAATAACTCGGCGTGGAATCATAGGTGGTTCCTGGTATTTGGCAGATTCCAAAAAGGTGCAGAGGAGGCCGACGATGAACTGATCGAGAGGGAACTGGACTTTGCAAAAGATGCAATCAGAGCTGCACCACAAAACGAGAGTCCTTGGAATTATCTGAGAGGCTTGATCAAGAAGAGTGGAAGACAGTTCAAGGTGCTGGTGCCTTTTGCGGAAGAGTTCGCGGGACTGGATGAGGGTGCAAGAGTACGGTCAAGTCATGCACTGGATTTACTGGCTACAGCGTATGCTGAAGAAGATGCAAGGAGGGAGGATGCATTTAGGGCATTGGATCTCCTGGCGAACAAGTACGACCCCATAAGAGCAAACTACTGGATCTATAGGAGGGGTCTACTCGAGCAGGATGATATGCAAGCATGAGAGCTTCAGAAATAGTCTCCGCACCCTTCAGATACCTTGAGGGCTCGAGTGCAACTATACGACGAAGCCTCCAATCCGAGGCGCAGAGAGTTGCTTGCAAATCCTCTACAGAGCAGTCTGGTACTGTACCAACCCCCAGGAGATATTCGCGTCATCACGCCAAGCAGCCATACCGCTAAGCCGTCGCACCATGTTGTTGGTGTTGGTAGCGAGGCCGTGCAGAGTTCTAGGCGAATCATACGGAGCATCACTACAGGAGCATTATGTGGCATATAAGATTAGTGTAAGCGTCGGACAGACGATGATTGACAGAGCAAGAGAGATTAGGAGCAGATGCAGATTATAGACATGTTTCTCGTATCTGCACAACAATGTTTGGTAAGGCTTCAAGATATGATCAGACAATCCAGGCGAATAAGAGGATGAAGAAATCGACCAGGTACGGTATCTAGCACACCACTTAGAAATGACATGGTCGGAGGAAATCACGGTTAGCCTCAACGCAGCTCATTCGCGCAACTAAGGTATCTCTCCTTCGATCTTTCCAAGTTCGTTCGTGCTCTATGTCTGTTTCCTCGACTGCATTGTACTATCCCGAAAAGCTTAGCATAGTCTCACGCAGATTGTCGGTTTTTGCCATATTTTGCCTAGTCTGATCAACATCGTGTATTTGCCATCAAAAACAACGACTTCTGTCAGTGGTCTTCGAGGCCTCTTCACGTTAATCGAGCTGGCGAGGACGCATAAAATGGCCATTCCACTTAAGCTAAATGCTATGTCCAAGGTATTTACAGCACCTCTCAGCCCAACAAACCTCCCCATCGAGGTCGTCTAATACATCATCACCTTCTGCCCTCTCGCAACCATTTACGGCAGCAAGTCCATGTACGAACTCACAAAATCTTTTGATGGTGGATGCAATGTCATCGACATGCCACCGTTACAAGCGTCGTGAGATGGTTGACAAGAAGCATTCAGCATGGCAGTATGACACGATGAGGTGTCAACCTATCCCAGTTCAGATGACGATGTCCGATTTCGATACTGCTCGCCTAAAACCTAGTGCGAGGAGTGCTGGAGTACTTTAGTATTAACCAGACCCCCTCCACCCTGCCGCACTCTTGGATAAGGTAGGTTCTAGGATGTATGCCCATCAAAGTACGAATGCAGCTATATTTTAGATTGTGAAGATGACTGCGAAACTATACATGCCCAGTAGGATGTGAGAAGTGGATTGCTCCTTCCGAAGACGGTGGTCTAGAATCCGCACGCTCAGACCATATTGGGATATGGAGGTCATGGATCCGTACACCAATCCTCACCTTCCCAGAAGTGTCTCAGACCTACTCTCCATCGCTGCGAAGTAGTCTACCTACTATGACACACGCAGATGTTTGCGAATGCCATCTCTTCATTCGCGCCTTTTCCTTACTTGTGTGTATAGCTTCGATGATCCTGTCCAGTTCGGGAAGAACCATGGAAAGTACTTTGACTATGTATCTTGACATGTAACATGTACTGTGTACTGCTGACATGCTCCCGTGCGGGGTCGTGAAGCATTGCCAACACCTTGGGTTGTGATTTTGCCCTACACTCTGGTCACGAGGAACACTACATTCGGTTAACACACTTGTCTTGCACATTAACGCCCTCACGATTTGACGCCATGCCAGACCTTCCCAAAACCCAACGAGCTGCTGTCGTTGAAAAGCTGGGAGGACCTTTGGAGATTAGGAGTGATTGGCCCGTTCCTATACCGGGGAAGAATGAGGTCCTTGCTAAAATACTTTACTCGGGTGTCTGTCAATCAGGTATGTTCAATGCAGAATGAATAGAGATGCTGTGCATGAAGGAAGATGCTTTCAGAGGCCGAAGGCTAGTACGATTGTAAGATACTGGGAGTATCGAATGGAGAGGATTCGTGTTTGTCATGACTGCAATTCTACCAGCCAATGCAGAAAATGGTGCAGCCTCGAATCTGCAGAATTTCACTTACTCTTACCACATGTCGACTATGAGCTTTGGACACTGCACCTACCTTACCCCGAGCTAACTTATAATCACAGACCTCCATACCAAAGAAGGCATAGCAGCAGGCGCCGACGGCAAGCCCATTACTGCCATCAAGACCCCTCATGTAGGCGGCCACGAAGGCGTGGGCCGGATCATCGAACTCGGGGAGGACTGTGGCCCTGGCATCAATGTTGGTGATCTCGTTGGCATCCGCTTCGCTTCTCGTATCTGCCGGCGCTGTGAATATTGCCTGGCAGGAAAGGAACAGCATTGCATTGGAAAGAGCACCAACCATTTGCATCACGAGGATGGCAGTTTCCAAGAGTATATCGCGCTCGATGCTGATTACTTGACGCTGTTACCCAAGGACGTTGACCCTGTCGTTATTGGACCGGTCTTGTGTGCTGGCTTGACCGCCTATAAGGTTTGATGCATTGACTCTAAACGATGACTTGTGCTAATACTAGGATAGGCAGTCTCGAATGCTCACCTCAAACCTGGTGAATTTTGCGTAGTCTCTGGAGCTGGGGGTGGTCTGGGCCATCTGGCGGTTCAGTATGCCAAAGCCTTTGGAGCTGAAGTCATTGCCATCGATAGTGGAGAGGAGAAGGAAAAGTACATTCTCTCAGTAGGGGCTAGCCACTTCATCGACTTCCGCAAGACTCCAGATGTGATCGCTGAAGTTCTCCGTTTGACCAACGGGCTTGGAGCACATAGCGCAGTTGTCACTTCTGCGTCGCCCGCAGCGTTCAGTCAAGCCGTCGAACTGCTGAGGATTGGTGGGACACTCTGCCTTAACGGTATTCCTCCGGGACGTGCTTTTCTGGAGACACCCGTCGCTACAATCGTCATCAAGAGTTTGAGGATTGTAGGCAATCTGACTGGTAGCCTGGCTGAGTGTATGGAGGCAGTGGAGCTGGTCAGGCGAGGTGTTGTCAAGCCTAAGATTCAGGTCAGACCATTCGATGCACTTGCCAAGGTGTATGAGGAGATGGAGAAGGGTGAGATCACAGGCAGGATCGTACTGAAGATTGCCGAGGATGAATAGTGTGGTGGGGTGTGAGCTGAATTTGGCTTCGCTGGCTGCCGTGCTGTACTTGTATTTGTCACTATGACCTTTATCTTTCGATGACACCTTGCCGCATTGCCTATCTTAGCCCGTCCTAATTGGTGAAGTACATGTTACCTTGAACACTTTTGGAATCTGAATGATTCTTAAGCGAGATCAGAATGATGGAGGATGGGGTCTCGATGCCGCTAAGCGAGCTCACACCTTCGACAGTCGCGTATTCCTGTCATCATGAAAGATCGGCATGATTAGTCCCGTCCGAGGTCTCCGAGCTCTAACGCCCTGCAAGGTGACGCATTTCCATCCCAGAAGCGGCACAAGGAGTGGACTTCGTCGCTTATTCCTGACAGGCACAAGGATACTCGTGGCGATTGCGTGTTGTGGCTTATACCTTGTCATGCCTTTTTGGTATTTTAGGATGTCAGAATGTGATGTTCATATGACGATGGTCGTAGAGATACGTTGCTACAGTATGCAAGGGTGACATTCAAAGCGCTGCTTCAGTCGTCATCTCGCAGCTATTGCTACGATCGACTTTCGATTGGCTGTTCAAGCGCGACTAAGACAAGGATCCTATTCTCCTCAAGAACCGATCTGCTGGATCCAATTCCTCTTTCATCAGGATTTTCTGCATGCTAAAACTTGGATTCCTATGTAGGACTAATATACCCACATCTACGTGTTGTAACTTGTGGCGAGTACAGTTGCTCCCAAACCTTCTCCTGCACGATGATGGTGGTTGGCGGTACATGAGGATGGATTCAAAGGAGAGGAACTCCAAAAAAATTATAAGAATCCCTATCCCAGATATTCTATTTCGTTTAGCTGTACCCTGAATGCTCTTTTCTCTTCTCATCCATCATCATATCTTACCAGCATGAAGACCACTCTTCTGCTCTCCCTGCTCGCGGCTACAGCCTTTGCATTCCCTTGGATGCGGCCCGACGAAGCACCAGACAGCTTCGTGCAAAATGCCAAACGTGGACTGCGTGCAATGGCCAAAGATCCCGAATTGGTAGCTCTTATCAAACGTCTACATGCGGAAGAGATAGCAGAGAAGGAAGCCTTCTTCGCCAACAACAAGAGGAGTTCCGAGGACTTCTTTGAAGATGTGCTTAACAGTGTGGAGGATATCGAGAAACGTGCGACCAGCAGCTGTCTGTCACATCCTCTTCCTGACTTCTATCCCACGAATATTACCGGCTTGAAGAAGCTTCCTGAACCAGGATATCCGTACATGGATCCGAAGCCTTCTGATCAACGTGGACCATGTCCTGGTGTAAGTACTTCGTTTGTGCTATTCCACTTGTGCATTCACTGATGATTTTCTTCCAGATGAACACACTAGCAAACCATGGTTATATCCCCAGGAACGGCATTGTCTCTCTTGCTCAAACTCTCGTTGGTGCTAAACAGCTTTTCAACATGGGTATAACACAACGTCTTGCGTGCTCTCACCTCTATCCATAGCTGATACCAGATTAGGTGTTGACCTTACCGCTTTCTTGGCTGGTGGCTCCGTGGTTTTAGCTGGCGACATCCCTAGTACCCTATACAGTATTGGAGGCGCAGATTCTAGGACTAATAGCCTAGGCGTGGTTGGTGGTGCTCTGGGTACAGAGACTGGTTTGTTTTCTGCTTGAAATCTACAACAAGTACCATCTGACATATAGGGACAGGTCTTTCAGGACATTTACGCTTTAAAGAAGGCGACTCTTCAGCCACTCGTGAAGACTTCTACCTCACCAATGGTGACAACCACAACCTTAACGCTAGCGTCTTCCTCGATCTCCAGAATGCTGCGAAGACAGTTGGTGGTAATCAATACAATGTCGCGGTAAGCTCAATCTCTTCAGTCATGCTCGCAAATCAGAAAGGTGTCCTAATACATCAAAGGCTGTTACACAACACTTTGCCCACCACTACAACCACTCAAAGCAAACGAACCCTTACTTTTACTTCTTCCCGCCTTCAGCACCTTTGACCATTGGGGCTATTTACTTCATTCCAGGTTTCATGTCGAATGGTACTATTGGATTCGGTGGTGTTGCCAATGAAGCCTCGGTCTCATCTTTCCTTGGTACCTATTTCAATCCAGATGGTAGTGTCACATACATGCCTGAACAGATCCCACCTCAGGGCTGGTACCGTCGTGGATTCGCGATGAACCTCGCAGAAGGAATTGATGGTATATTCCACACAGTCAACATTGACTGTCGAATGTTGCTAACGCAATTCATCAGGAATCATCACTTTATACTCCGGGGCCGCACTCCTCCTAGGGGACCCTCTACTCTTCGGAGCCAATACAGGGTCACCAAACTTCACTGGTGCATACGGCCTTTCCACGTTCGGTGGTTCCGGCAACTACGGCGGCACAACAGTCAAAGGCGTTGCTTGTGCCATCGAACAGGCCACCTACGCCGACTTCATCTCCGAATTCAGCAGCATCCTCAACACTGGGGCCGCAGTGCTCAACACGCTTAGTGGCGGCTTCCTGTCAGAATTTGGCTGTCCTGTTCCGACTGGTGCTTCAGCAGAGGTCGCAGCTCCTTCTGGATATGCGGCTTATCCTAAGCCCAGTCCATGCACGTTGAATAAGATGCAATTGGGTGTGAACCAATGTGCACCTGATACCAACACTTATGGTAGGATGAACAGTGCGAAGGTCCCATTTTGCTTGAATAACGCAACCGTGCCTAAGCCTTCGACGAACCCATTACCTGTTCCTCCTGGAATTCAGTGAAGAGGTACGTCGACAGAAGCCGCAGCGTCCTAGATGTTGATAGCGGAGTAAATAATCAGGAACATAGCTGTCTGAGGTGGTGCAGGTAGTGATTCGTCATAGCATAGCGTCTAATTGATACAAGGATTGTCGCATATTTCCCTGTGCTTGTTTCGGATGGTATGAGATACGACACATCTGCAAGCGACACGATTAAAGAACACGTTCAATGCTGGTGACGAAAAGGGAACACTCCAAATGCCGATATCGCACGTCGCGATTTTCGACCATCCAACTCCGACGGACTTCGTGTCTCTGAACAACCTGGCCATCGATATTCGGGAGTTGTTTGACAGCGATTTCTCTGGCCTCAGGAAATACCAGCCCTGCCTGGTCTCAATTTCAAGAATCTACTCAATGGCTTCGACATCACAATTTCAAGCAATGTTTACTGTGCCGAAACCTGTGACTTGTCGCTGGGGGAAAGCTCGGCGCGACGACCTAATGCGAATGATTCCCTCCAGTGTTACCAAGGTGATCATCTTGTAATCGAATATGGTGTGACCTACCAAGTGTGAACTGAAAGTCCTCCAACACTCTCCACAACCTTTTAATCTTCGAATTTAAGAATAGAGAACGCAAGAAGGTTTGATGCCAAGGCTTTAGGGATGTGAGACGGAACAAAGCATTCAACATTATTCATGAAGAAGACTGTTTGATGATCAATGACACAGAGTGTGCTCCATACTCGGCCAATAATGCAATCAAAAGGCGCATACATGGTCTCTTTTCTACTATCGATTTTGGTCATAGACATACCACCCAACCAGGCGAATATTTTCTCATTCATACTTATAACAAAAATCATACGCCCTTGGACTCAGCAGCTCCCTCGTCTCCTTAACTCTCCCAAGCATACCCCAATCCTGCTTCGTATCCAGCGTAACATTCGGCGTACTATTGCCATTGAAAATGGTACTCGTCCCTTGTAGCTGATAACGACGGCTCTTCTCATCGATATCTTGCCACAAACTCCACGTCCGATCTACCATACCATGATGCAAGAAAAACGCCGGGTCCTGCGGGCTCGCAAAAAAATCGTCCATTGCCGGCCCCAGCGCAAAGTGGCCGCCTCCATGAGGTCCTAGATTGATGTCTGCGCCAGACATTGTGTTCTGGAAATCCTCGATATTGGTCGTGTTCATCAGGACATCGACAGCAGTCTGGTTGCCGTAACGAGTGGAGATGTAGTTGCTCAAATCCCGCTTGAAGCAGCGCGGGTTATAGGCAGTCCAGTTTGCTGGAAGGCCAGTGTAAACGTGTGGGAAACTGATGGGACCTAGATTATTGGTGAGGTTCTTGAAGGGGCCGCTGGTCACACAGCCTCCGCCGGTGCCGCAAGGCAGTGTCTCTCCATTTGCGACTTGGATGGGGCAGGAAGAATTGTCGGGTAATCCATTACCGGAAATCGATGTGTCGCTGCCGTCAAATAACGGGCTGGCTTCCAGATCGTTGCACCATAAAGCCCAGTTCCAGTACGGTTGGTACCCTGGATATCCACATTCTTCACGCAGCGCAGTCTCCCAGATCCAAACGAAGTTTCTGTGCCATGAGAGAAAGATACCGTCCAAATGGATGTTGTCGGTCTTGTTGATGTGGATGGCTATGTTCATTAGGACCCGGGAAATAATATGGACAAAAAGAACAATACACTAACCAGCGAAATCATCATATCTGTTCTTAGCACCAGGAACCTCACCTGGAGCGAACTTCGAGGGTGAATTAATCATGCAATGTACAGCGTCAATATATGCTCGCCTCTCTGTGGTAGTCAGCAAGCCCCATTCCTTTCGCGTTGCCATGTTTTCGGGTGTGCATGTGTGATTTGTGAGTGCATTGTTGGGTGGTCCGTGGTGGCCAGAGGGACCTTGCTCGGGAGGCCCTCCTGCTGGGTGCCAGCTTCCCGGAGGATGCGGTGTATCAGGCTGCCATGCCTTCGGGTGACCTCTTGGTGGACCAATATCTGTGCTCGAAGCTAGAGCTAAGAGTGAGAGAAGTAGGACGGACACAGAATGAGGAAAGGTCATTGTGAAAAGAGTGCAAGGGAATTGAGGTCCTCGATACAGCCGGTCCAGTCGATTATGGGTTGCCATTGTTTTATATATGCCGGCTGTAAACTCCACCACCACTAGCGCGGCTAATGTGTTGCAAGGATCCTGACGCAAATATGCATAAAGCTAAACCTTATATCTCTTAAATGACGCCAACGGGCATATCAACTTAACCCTATCTCACTCAAGTGAGACAGTGTGCTCTTGGCTTGCTGTCCTCCAGCGCGCAATGACACTGCATTGTGCCGATGATCAAGAAGATCACGGTGAGACATCTCCACTCTCCTACATACCCTTGGCTTCACAAGGTGTCCTGGCGGGGTAATCATTGTACTGTACTGTGCTTCAAGGAGAACATCTCAAATGGATTAAATCTTGCAAAAGTATTGTTTGGAAGATATAAGTATTGCTATGATCACGGTCACATCCTCTTGTACATAAGACGATCCCATGTTGCCGGATTGTGCAGCGGCCTTTCAGAATCAGGAATGGTAGGCACACTGGATGATATGACGAGTTCTTCTGGGAACGAGATAGGTCTTGTATCGGAAAGGCTTCTATAATTATGCTAGGATCTTCGATAAGGCTAAGGTGAGGCGAAATACCTGTAGCATCAACTTCGACATATTGACATTGCTCCGATCCTTTCAGTCACTATCAAGGTCAGCATCCGTCCTGTTGATGTGGTCGAGCCATCAGACGTAGTATGTAGTGGCCAGATCGGGTCTCTGGAGCTAGACGAGTTCACCTTATCAGCTTGAACCCAGCAACTTCCCGATTAGCGTCACCATTGACTCCATTCGCTATCTTGGAAGGCACTGGCATCATAGGGACCTCGAATACCACTGCTCCGTTCTTGCCTTTCCTTTGTATCCAGCGGCCCAATCTTGTTTCGGTGCCGACAGCTGCCACAATACAAACACCATTACTCGATCGCTCGCCAAGTGGGAACACAGACAGATCATTGATGATGCCTCTGATCTTACCCGGGTCTATTCCGCTGCCAGTCGTAGTCGTCGTGGCCGCAGATGGGGTAGGCGAGGCATCATGTCCATTGACGCCGTTGGTATGATCTTCTCCGAACGTAGTCTTCGTCGCGGTAACACCTTCGCCAAGCACGCCCACGCTTTCAATCTTCCTGTCATCAGCACTGATCCTCCAGACTCTGACGCAGCCGTCCCAACTGCCTGTAACGAATAAGTCGCAGCCTGGTATTCCTGCTAATGCAGTAATCCAACGCGCTGTAGGTTGTGCTTGTGATTCTCTGCTCTCTGCGTCTATTTCTGCTGATGACAAAGTGGACGATAGTGCCGGGTCATAACCGTGTGCCAATGGCAATACATGAAGAGGCTTCTTCTTGTGTAGTGCGAATAATGAAAGAGCCCCTGAGTCGGATCCAGTCACAAAGAGTTGTGTTGATAATTGTAAGACCCGATCCAGTGAACCCTCTTTGAATGACGGTGGTGTTACCCCATTCGTGAGGTTAATTGCTCCATCGTTTCCATCAGCCTCATCTTTCGGTCGTCCTCTGAACTTCTTGCCCATTTTCAAAGTGTCCTTGATTCGCTCATCCAGCTCACTCTTCCCTCCTGCTCCTCCGCGAAACACAAGCTGACTCTCCTCTACCACCTTCCACACTCTTGCACTTCTATCTCTTGCTCCCACGCTTACGCATCGCTCTTCCCTGCCACCTACCGCACTGATATCGACGACCTCGTCTTGATGTCCAAATAGTGTTTCCACGTATGCCAGCTCATTCAAACTCCATATCTTGATTGTTCTGTCCTTGCTTGCGCTGTACAATTGATTCGTCTTACCACGGAATGCGAGGGATGTCACAGCATCACGATGATGAGTGTAGACTCTCAGAGGTTTTAGTGTTGCCGCATCCCAGATGATGAGTTTCCGATCTGCACCACCAGTGACGACGAATCGACCATCGGTAGATGCAGCAACACAGAGAATAGCTGCTGTATGATGTTGATATCCAGGATCAGAGGCAAACTTTTTCGATCCGCGTGTATAGAGTAGTTGTTTCGGTTTTCGTCGTCGCGAAGATTGCGTATGTTTCGTGTCCGCCTTGTCTTTTGTTTGTGCTGATGCTACTGCGAATGGTAGTTCCCATTTTATCAAGGTCATATCTTTCGACGCTGTGTATATGTAAGGCGAGCATGTCGCTACCGCCGTGGTTGCCAACGTATCTGCGCGGAACATTGTTTGCGTTGCATTCTGATAATCGAGCTCTCCAGCCAGACGTCGATATAGCTTTCCCTGGTCTTCTTCGACGTCTTCTTTCAGCCGTGAAGCGATCAGATCCCGGTCAATGTCTGCGGCGTCGAATCCTAGCTCATCACCTTCTTCAACTTCAGCCCGAATGTTTTCAAGATAGCGTTCTGCTAGTCTGAGACGTCTTTCTGCTGCAGTCTCTGCTACATCGTCGTCGCTGTCGTCCCTTTCTGCATCTTCTAACCTTTCGCCCGCCCTCTCCTCCTCTGAGTCACTGCCTGATATCGACTCATCGTCGTCATCCTGGTGCTTTCCCTGCCTTTTATTTGCTGGTAATTGACTGCGGCGGCTTTGCTGGGGACGGGACGCTGTGCTTGTAGTGGTGTTTCTGCGTTTGGTGTTGGCGGCGGCAGGACCGTCCGTTCGCTTACGCTTCTTCTGCGAGGCAGGGACGGTAAAGAAGCTGGACATGGTTGCGGTGGAAGCAATGACAACGAGATGTTGTTTCTCCCCAAAAATTGTCTGATAGAAAGAAAGTCCTTGCATGTGATTGACTGCGAGTCATTGATAATTACAGTTACATCAGGCAAGCTATCGCCGCGTTCGTTTCATTTGAAGAGTTGCTTGAAGACAACATCATATTGCAAAGCACAAATCCGTTACCTACCAGCATCGCCTTGTTTCACAATAGTCTCAGATCAATTACTGCCACACCGATAGACCACAATCTTGAGAATCCTTCTGACCGTTAGCCTCAAACACTTCGTCCAATATGTATGTCTAAGGAAGATGAATCCCCTCTTCGACTGCCTGCTGACAATACCCTAGGGAGGTACTTCTTGGTATCACGGGCAAGGATTTCACCATCATTGCCGCCTCAAAGGCTGCGATGCGTGGCGCCACTGTTCTCAAAGCCTCAGACGACAAGACGCGCGCGCTGAATGACCAGTGTATTCTGGCCTTTTCAGGTGAAGCAGGTGACACAAGTATGTTCAGCATCAGATTCACTCTCGATTCCTCTCGTGCTAATCATCTGCTAGTCCAATTCGCAGAATACGTCCAAGCAAACGTCTCACTCTACTCAACCCGTAACGGCTACCCCCTCGACATCTCCCAAATCGCCTCTTTCACCCGCAACGAACTCGCACGCTCCCTCCGCAGCCGCAAACCATATAACGTCAACCTCCTCCTTGGCGGCATCATTCCTCCCACCTCGACTACCCACAACACTCCGACCACTGCCTCTTCCGCCACACCATCGGCACCCAATACCAGTTCAGGCACTTCTGGGCCCGTGCAAACAGTATCGCAAGCCATTCCCAAGCTCTATTGGCTGGATTACCTAGCGAGTGTAGTGGAGGTACCGTATGCGGCGCACGGATATGCACAGTACTACTGCCTGAGTATTCTGGATAAGCATCATCATCCAGATATTGACTTGGAGACGGGATTGAAGCTGTTGAGGATGTGTAGTGAGGAGTTGAGGAGGAGGTTGCCTATTGACTTCAAGGGACTGACGGTCAAGGTTGTGACGCCTGAGGGTGTCAAGATCATTGAGGAGTTGGGTGAGCAGAAAATTGTCATGGCGCCGTGATTGAGCAATATGTTTGGCCGAGTAGAAGCAGCTCAGTGGGTACAACACACGCAGAATTTCGGGAGTGTGAGTAGAAGCAAATAAACTTATAAGAAGGCAACGGCTTTCAAGGTCTTCAGAAGTAAAGATTGCGACATTCAGCTGCCGTGAAAAGAGGACATCATGGTCAGCAACTTGCTGCATAAAAACGCAAAGAGAATGACACCACGGATGACCCGTCCAAGTTTTCATAAACTGAATAACGTTACGCATGGTGATGGTGTGCATTATCCTCTTACGAAGATTTAACCATGACATATGAGATGTTTTCGTTCACTTCGCACTCGCTCACTCGTTCTCCTTCTTGCTTCATCAGCATGGCGACGAACTCACTTGAAAAAGTGTGGCCAGTATGAATGACAACAAAAAGACCACGTATCTTAGCTTACACAACCTGAAATTCGATCCGATATGATGGTATTCTGCTACTCCCTCCTCCGCGATCCACATATCAGCCATTTTGGTTACTGACTTCCTGAATCTGTCTTTTCCTATTCATAGCGAAAGTGCTCTCGTGAGGATCCAATTCCGGCCATAAGCAAGTTGTTCTGCAGCATAGAAAGAGATATCACACTATACCACTACTCAGATTCCCTGTGTTCAAACTCGTTGCTAGAGATCAATATATCATACTCGCAGGCTAAACTCATACAAATAACAGCGCGTAGTGTAAAGGAACTGAGGTCCAGAAGAGTAAGAAGCTCTACGAAGCTTGAGAGCGTGGACAATAGAAGATATATTCACACTCGGAGAGCAAAGTATCTGGTTGAATGCATCGTAGACCTCAACAGTGACACGCGCGATATCTTGAACGGAGAACGTTTCGATGTGGTATAGTACATATGTTCGTTAAGGTACTATATTTCCTGCCAAATTTGTCACATACACTCGTCCTTCTTGCCTGTACTACCATAACATGCCAGGCCAGTCTCCGACAAAGTCCTCGTCACGCATGATGCGCACTACAATGATGCCTGCATCAAACAGGATCTTATCCGCTCATCTTCAATCCGCTCATCTCGCAACTCAAAGGCTGCCTCTGTGTCTGCTCCGTGCCCTCTCCAGATGTGGATGCAGCAAATAACCAAGCTTGTCCCTTCGCACAAGACTTCATATACAAGTTCCGTAGTGCCGTTGAAAAGCTATTGCGAGTTCATTCGAAGTCCCTAAAATTAAGACAATCATGTTAGTTCAGGTTTCTTACGCAAAGATAATTTTCCTCAGGCGCTATACCCTATGAATGGAACACGCCAATCGTCATCAAAGCTCAAGCCTTCCACTTTGACGCCCATGTTGTTCGAATCTGCATTGAGATTACCCGGGTTCGTGTCAATCCCAGTCTGCTGCTGATCTGCTTCGTTGTTGTTGCTATTTCCGGGAACTCCAGAAGCAGGCGTCGTAGAAAAGTCAGACGAAGATGCAGTTCTAGCCACAGGCATCAGTATTGGTGCTGGATGGTTAGCAAGTGGCGAGTATATGAAGTTGGAAGCGGATCTATTCTGTCTTTGTGCTTGCTGCACTCGTTGGGTATAGCCACCAAGACCCATCCCAAAGCCAGTTCCAAACGTGTGCATACCGACTTGCGCGAAGTTGCCATTGCCATTGCCAGAATTTGCTCCTTGTTGCTGCGGTACCATTTGTGCTTGACGTGGCTGAGGCATTTGCTGTTCTGCACTCTGTCCTGTTGGGAACTGCATGCCTCCCTGCTCTTGCATCGGAAGTCCTTGATCGCGAAGTGCGGGATCAAGTAATCGTTGACGCTTCTGTGCTTCTTGAAATTGATCTGGTGCGCTTCGCTTTGCTGACGTGTTGTTGTTGGGCTCTTCCGTAGCTTGCTGGGCATACTCAGGATGTGATTGCAGGAACATTCTCTGATTATGTTGTTGTAGTCTGAAGTCAATGTTTGATGATACTATAGCGTGGGCAGCCATTGGATCTGGCCCAGTAGGATAGTTTGGTGCTATTTCAGGTAGTGTGTCGTCTGGCAGCATTGAGCCATGATGGGTTTGTGGATTGCCAGGGCCGCCGATGTCACGGTACATGGCTTCTTCAACTTCCAATGGTAGTACAAGACGCCATTTTTCAGCGAGTCCACGAAGGACGACCAAGGATGAACGGGCCCATTCGTTCCTAGGTATGAGCTCTTGGAAGATATTGCAAGCTTGAGTAAGGTGTCGATTGGCGGAGATGGTAGGAACATTGATGATGTGTAGAGTGCAAGCAGTCAGCAAGCAATGCACCTGGAACATGTAGATACCAGATAGACCATACATGGAATGGTGCTCTTGCCACAGATCAGAGATCATGTTTGCGGCTTCTCGGCAAACATCGCGGGGAACGACGTCCGAGTAATCAATGGTTGCTTTGAGGAATGGTCGGAAGAGAAGCAAGACAGCAGTATGATAGTACATACTAGCAAGAGAATCAGTAGAGCGCAATTATCATCGACTCAACCACTTACTGTAATGAGATGACGTGAGGAACCGCATTTCTGGTATTTGCCACTTTTGCCGGAAGGTTCCTATACCAGTCTAGGTATTTCTCGTATTCGGCCAGCAACAGTGCACCACTCATCGGCACGACCGGAGCAAAAAACATGACCAGTGTCGAGTTGATGAGTTTAGACAAGGCAGCACATCTGGAGAATGTGGTCGCACGAACACCTGGCCTATCTGGTATGTCCATTTCGTAAGCGGACCATGGAGCATCGTCACTCATGTCTTCAATGTCTGCAGCATCTGGTGGTTCGCATGTAATACCGTTGATGTTGAGTAGTGGAAGTCGGCCCAGAGTGAAACTTGTCGTCCTTCACATCAGGTTAGTCACGAGCATCACATTGACCTGATGACCTGAGCACTTACTGGTCGACATGAAAACAGCCCCAGAAAGCATGAGATCGTGCTTGTCCTTCCTTGTTTGCTTCCTCCTCCTCTTCCTCGGTCACAGCTCCGGCAGCTCTTCGCTTTTTGGTAGGACGTAGATGAAGCTCAAGGTCAACTGCCATGAGGACGGAACGTCCACTATACTGCCACAAGGCACTCAGTCGTCCTCGCGTACCATCAACATAACTGATGAGATAGAGTGCTGCTGTGGTGGTCACTGTCGATAGCACTTCTGGATCTTCTAGCTCTTTTGCAGCCTCGTCATAGAACAAATCCATGAGCGTCTTTCCATTTCCGTGATCTTGTCTACATATTTCGCGATTCGAGAGAAAGCAACCTGCCGCGAGAATAGCATTGACGAGCATGGTCGAGCAATACTTCGTTCGATTCGCCTGCATGTCTTCGCGAAACAGCTGCTCGGGAAAGTTCTGGAAGAAACAATGCTGCCATGTGAAGTATAACGTGAGCAAGTGCTCTATAAGCTCGTCGTCTCTTGTTACACTCGTCCATGGATGCTGGATATGAGAATCTATGAATTCCGTGCCTTGGCCCAAAGAAGTGTGGCTCATCTCAGCACCTTTGACCATACCAAATGTCTGATCATGCCTCGAGAATGCTGCTTCTAGACTGCGAGACACATCCGGCGAAGGCCCGAGAAGTGGTAGTGGTTGAGTCGATCTGGCTGGCTGTAGACCCATAGCAGCATGGCTGAGCGCTGTAGCTGCTTCTCCCGTTCGAGCTTGTTGGATAATGTTGTGTACAGCATCAGTGTCCGCGCTCAACAACATATTCATGAGCTCGTCATATTGTCTAGCTTTGATCTTGTCATCTGACCGGGGTTGACCTTGTTCTGCCAAATATGAGTACAACACGCGACAGGCGTCATGGTATTAGGGTGTACTCACGTCCAGAAGGTCTTCTACCAATACCAAACAGTTGCTGACCAGCTTGTATCTGCTCTGCCACGTATTGAATATCTGTGCCTGGCTGCCTGATCCTTCGAAAGATCTCGGCTGCTTCTGCTTCGCTTGATGTCTGCACGGTGTTCAACAATGAGGTAAGCGCTTCAGATTTGTTGCTCAATTGCTCGACCCTGTCCCGTAAGTACGTGAGTTTGCGCTGGTCATCTGTCATGTCGTAATTGCATGGTCCGTCGCGTGCCGTACTATCATCTCCTAGTCAGCACATCGTTTCCTGAGATTATTCACTCATAGCCTATCGCCCCGATACGTACCATTGCGAGCAATGAGGTCTCTTGCCATCGCACTAGATGAGCACATGTCAGTATTTCGCTCGAGTCTGAAGAACATCAAGCCCAACCTTTGTCTTTCTCTTTCGACACGGCACACATGCTACGATCGTAATCTTCCCTCTCTTTGCGTATGTAGGCTTTTGTCCCGAACCCTTTCCACCTCCAGACCCGCCGCCATTACCACCAGCAGGAGTACCGGGACTCTGCTGGTTCTGCTGGTTCTGCTGGCTCTGCTGTACGCCATGTTGTTGTGTATGGGCGACCAACTGGTCGAAGGCTTCGGATCCCAGCTGATGACTCATCCTTCTTGGTTTGTCTTGCTATATTTGTGATTCAATGGCTCCAGGCGCATACCACAACAGATGGGACAGATGCGCGACGGTCGCAAGTTTATTACTGTCGTTTGTGGTAACGGGTGGCGAAGAACTTCCCACGAGGCGACCGCGCCCAGAGGACTGCGAGACCGTGCAGCAATCGTCACCACCTAGTCACGCCTTGCTTCACCTTCCAGGCAATTAACAAACACAAGATGATATGTTGGACTTCCGGTGTTGCTTCCGCACGGAGATGAGAGCGAGGTTTAAGATGGTGTTTCCTGGTCGTGGTCGGTCGTTGGTGTCGCTGATCCTGCGCGACGACTATCGCGTGTGTTACTAGTGAAGTCTTCAGGGATGCAGTACCGCTCCAAAAGTCGTCGTTTCGGTGGTAATGCCACTACGCGTTTGCAGCAGAGGGAATCGTTGTGAAGTTTGATAGAAACACGCGCAAAACCTCTTTAGCAGGAAGGAGAAGTGAAAGCACAGACCACTCACGTGACCCACGGTAACAATTCCGAAACACTTTTTTCCTGCTATATCAGTCTCCCATCACGACTTCCCTTTCCTTTTTTTCTCCTCTTTTTCTCCTTATCAAAAAGTTTCACTTTCCAGCCACGTCCACCGCCTTGACCTTCTACAGCGGGAGAGATGCCATCACCTTCGGGTGAACAGGAAAGAAGATTGGTATTCCTGGATAGGAAGCTGGCCTCTCGTTGGGTTTCTTCATTGAAGCGATGAAAGGTTAGTGTCGAAAGATGGGAGACATATTGCATTTGTTGCGGAGAAAGCCTGATATTGATACGGCTTGTTTTATGCCAGAGGAACGCAGACCGCGTGCCTGATTTCGTTGGGCGAATACAAGGTCTCATAGTTGAGGAAGTTTTTTATCTTCAGAAGGAACTGTTCTCATATTTTCATAGATAAGAAGGAGAAATATATTGTCAATCGTAAATTATTATCATACACGCCGTCCTCATGAGAACACCATGCCCCAGTGCTTATCCAATAAGCTAACCCAAATACATTCTATTCTCCTGATCAATCCAAGCAATCTATACTCCAAGTGCAATACTTTGGGGACCATGGTCAAACTGATGATCTATAGTACACTCATTTCATGATCGCCATCTTGGCCTCGACTGTGGTGTTGGTAAACCGTGTTGGTCACGTCGTGAACCGAATGAGGTTCCCGATCTGGGTGTTAATGGTGTATCTGTTTTGTATGCAGACGACAGATGACCTACGCCCATGGACGCTCGAGCTCTTAAGGAAGTAGGCACATTCAAATGTGATGTACTTCTCGTGAAACTGCTAGTCAATGGTGTTTGCGCTCTACTATTGGGTCGTGGTGAGTAGGAAGGTAGGTTTTCTGGCGCTGCGAGGGAGAGCCGCTTGTTCTGACTAGCTGCAAATGGTGAGCGAGCTCTGCTATCAGGTCGACGACTATTCGAAGGAAGATTCTGCGGCGCCGCGAGTGATTGATCAGTTGTGTTGAGGTATCTGCTGCGTCTACTTCGCAGTGGTGTAGTGGTGGATATGGCATCAGAGGCATAAGACGCTGCGAGACCAACTGCTGAGTCTCTCTGTAGCAATGGTGAACGATTCGTTGCAACAGGCGTGGCAGACACGTCTTTCTTCGCATGGTCAACCTTTGTGGATGAGTTCCACCGTGGTCTTATAGGCCTGGTTGTCGAACTCGCTGGCGTCATAAGTTGTGATGATCGTGGAGGAGTTACCATGGAAGCATTGTTGTAGGACGGTGTTATTGGCCTATCAAGTCGTCTGTTGAGACTAGCTGAAAGGAGGCTACTCTCCTCTTTCGGTCGTACAGGGAGCAGGCTTGTTCTAGGTGTATGTGCTGGTGTAAGTGGTTCTCTAGAGAAAGTCCGCGAGAAGGAACTGCGGACGTTAAGGCTACTCATTCTCGATCTTAAGTTGGGTCTGGCTGTTGGGGACGACGGATGTAGTAGCTCTGGTCGTGTACGTATCGGGCTCAGCAAGTATACTGAACTCGCTGGCGATGAAGCCGGTGTCAGCCTGTCAATGCTTTGGTCGTGCGAGTGATGCTCAGTGTCAATTTCGGACAAAGACTCCCGAATATTGTTACGCCGTTCTGCCTCATATCTAGCTAGTCGAGTGTCAAGCTTGCGTATTGCTGTTCCAAGATGTTCCCAGCGTTGCTTTGCGTCAATCTGGAGCCTGATGACCTCGCCATTGATACTTGCTCGCTCTTTAGCACCTTTGACAAGAATGTCAAGGACCCTTTCCACAGCTGGGCAGTAATTCTTAGTCTTTGCCTGACAACTCTCGATCTTCCGGTGAATCATGGCTGCTTGAGAGACGCTCGTTCGGACTTTCAGTGCCTCTTCCACTTGAGATATACTACGCTGCACAGAATCCATCATACGAACAGCTTGTTGCGCAGCGTTACGAAACACGACGATCCAGCGGTCCTCTCCGAGCTCTTTCTTCAATGCCCTTGCGTCCGTTTCCAGCTGATCCCATCTGCTTTCGAGCGATACTTTGCGAGCCTCTAGCTCTTTACACGCAGTCGGGAATGTAGTCTGCGCTCGCTGTAGGAATGTAGATAGGCGCATCGGAAGGAAGTCGAGTGATGCTCGTAGTGGCTGCATACGCGCAACTAAGGATATCAAGCTAGTATTTGCACTTGTGCGTGGCGTGGGTCCATGACCAAATGGCGAAGGCGACGTAGGCGATGACGGGGTGGTGTCTTGCGATTGAGCTGTGTATGCATCTTCTGTCGTACTGTAAAAGCCATAGTCATTCTGGTGTCTCCATTCTTCCATTTCGTACACAACCTCCGTCAACTGCTCTAGTTCTGTGGAAATGTCGTTTATAACACCACTTTGTAGCTCTTCCCACTCGAGTGATAACTCGACTTGTAGCTTGACAGAATGCAACTGTTTCTTCTGCTCTTCCCAATTGCTCGTAACCTCTTCGATGCGGTCCAACAATCGAATCATCTCCGTTTTAGCCACGAGTGCTGAATCTTGACGTGATTGTAAGCTTTCCACAGATGTGATATAAGCCTGCATTAGGTCTTCAAAATTCTTCATGGCATCGTCAATCTGGCCGAGTCCTTCTCGCCCTGCGGCTGCGGCCCAGCCAATATCATCTTCTGCATCCAACCCTTGCAGTACCTGAGATGCATTGGAGACCCAGTTTTGTAAATCCCCAGCTGCATCTTCCAAGGCTTTGAATGCTACAATTACAGATGTTGTTGTGGTAGTCGACCTTTCCAATATTGCAGGGTGAGGTAGCCGTACTGTGGTCAGACGAGCCACTTGGCTCGAGAAAGAGTTCCTGGAAAGTGTAGACATGGAGGCGATTGAAGTGACTCGGGAGTGATAGTCTGCTATTCGTCCTGAACACGCCGAGCTGTTTCGCCGGTCTGCTTCAATAATCATCTGTACCGAGGCCATACTCGGACGCTTCGAATGGAGCCTTATCGTGTCATTCTGCTGCCATGGGAGCGCGGTTTCTACTGTTACAGATGCCATTCGCAAGAGATGTGAGAGGAAGAAGTCTTGCAAGTGCTTGTTATGTAGCTTGGCTAGTCAGGCGCGAAAGGCTCCAAATCTAGTCGATATTATGCATGTTGAGATGAGACGAGGAATGCGGACGGCAAGGACTGGACCTGGGATGATATGAGCGATTCTCGAGTACTGACACCGTGACGCCGTGACCAGGCCAGAGATATGTTCGTAGATACGTATTGTCGATAGATCAATTGATGGATGGCTGGAGAGGATATGCACGTAGCCGCTAAAGATCGAGTATACACATCCTTGCTTCCACAAACAACGCGTGAACGCCAAGACCAATCTTGCAGATCTGCACATCATCGACGGTGCGGAGTTCACGCCGGCGGGCGCGTCAAAACAAGTATGAAACCAATGCAAGAAATGGACGACAGTCAAGAAGATATGTACAATGTGTACATACAAACTCAAGACTCTCATAGACGAAGTTGCGATGGTGACGGTCTTGGTGAACACCTAACACTTTATGAATACTAAAGAAAGATGTGAAACAAGCGCGCACGAGCCCCTTGACGTCACGCTCTTCCCCGCAGTTTTCCGGATCCCAATGGTGAAACTGAGCAGCAACGATTCCTTCTTTCCGCATTTACATCTATATGAAACGGTACTTTTCAACTACAACAAGCAAGATGACACAGAGAGTATGTACACAGCACTAGAAGTGGAATACTCTCACTAACTCAACCTGCATAGATTGCGTTCAAAGTTCATGGCGAAGTTCAGGTAGGCACATTTCTCGCACATTTGCATGACTACTGCTCATCCAGCACGATTACTGACTGACGCTAGGGAGTCAACTTCCGGTTGGTCACAATCCATGACAGAGCTTTGACAGAGCTAAAACAGCGTCTAGATCCTTCACGGAAGAGCAGGCGAAGAAGTTAGGTCTTACCGGCAAGGTTCAGAACGATCCAGCGTAAGTGTTCCTCAAAACATGCTTTATAACAAGCACTAACATAATGTCAACAGTGGTCACGTATGTATCTCAGCTTTACCCGTAAAACAATGTACTTATCGAAGCATAAGGTCTCTGGCGAAGCACAAGGTGACGAGAGCAAGATTAGGGTTAGACATGGCGTGTAATGTGCTGCATTTCTGCTCACAAGCACTACAGCAATTTATCGAACACCTGAACAAAGGCCCCTCAGCAGCATCAGTCGACAAGGTTGAGCAACATGAAATTGACGTAAAAGAGGGTGAGAGTGGCTTCTCGAGGTAGAGGGCTTGTGCCAGGTCGAGCGGAGAAGAAATACAACGACATCAGCGAAGAAAGATGCACCTTTACTCGGTGGAAAGATGTCGATATACTCGGTGATGGTACGATAAAGACCATAGCGCCAGGACATATGTAAGAACAGTCAAGCAGAAGCTGCGCGACCCGAGATAAGGCAGACCAAGAGAATTAGAACGATGTTGCCACCAATTCGCCGCTGGATCCCTAAGGGGAGCTACATGGAGGAAGAAACATTGTTAGAAGTCAAGGCTGTCTCGTAACCAGCATTCGCCTCACAATACAAAACCACCTGTCGTAAGAATGTCGGCCACCTTCATGAAGACTCCTCACAACACAATGGTTTTAGTTTCGAAAACCGCTTGTAACGTATCAACTATGCAGGTATGCAGAGTACATCCAGTGGTAGTTCGATTTGAAAACGCAAATAATGCTGTAGCATTTGTGAGCGTCGACTTTGTACAGGTATTCCATTCTCTTCTCCAGTGGTCGGCTTCTGTCTGAGTGACCTCCAATCAACTAAACTGGGTAGAAAACGCAAGAAGTCACTGCTGGAGTGCACTGCCCCGTTCAAGTCAGATGTTTGAGGTCTTCCGATGGGAACCAGAATTACACTGCCGCAGATCCGCAAGCAAGCTCCGGGATTATCAAGAGGCTTTGACGAAATAACATAGCAAGGCTGCATCCTCGCACAATGAGATCGTAAGCAGCGAGGTAACGCACCGTATTCATCTTGCTCTTGTCGGTCTTGTCGGCGGTCGCACGGCCTTGCCCAGCTCTTGGGTTCTTGGTATAGCTTGCTTGGCATGTGATCAGCGGAACAGCTGTATCGCGTGACTTGGTCAATCAAGATACTTCGCCACCTTTCCTCGCTTTTGCGATAAGGCCGGGCATTGTCTCGATTTACTTCTTACAATCACTGCATGCTGCTTGGTTTCTCTTCTTTCTTCCTTCTTTTTCTACATCACCATCAGCAACAATATTACAGTCCTTCAGTAAGATCAAAGTGTAATCAGTAATCATCATAACAGAGATCGATCACATTCCACTATGTCAGCCTACAGAGACAGCAACTCGGACGACGGGCATTTGCCTCTTCCTACTAAGCCGCTTGTACAGCAGCAAAAAGAAGTTCCTCGCAAAGCTCTTGTGACAGTCCAACCTCCTCGTCGTGAGGACTTGCAGCCTAGCTATGCTTCAACCATGGCGGCTTATCCCGATGATAATGCTGTTCATGGATGGTATGAAAGCATGGTCAATACTTTTGGTGGTTGTCTCGGTACTCTTGGCTCAATTCCGGGATGTATCTGTTGTCCTAATCCTTATAAACGAGATAAGTACATTTTCTTCATGTTCTGTAATGAGTGTCATTGTTTGAGTGATAGAGAAAGGATAAATCCTCGTGCTGGCAGGTTCAAAAGGCTCTTTCGCTTTTTGATTACTCGAATGTGTCTAAGCGTCCACATGATCACAGCACACCTCTTACCAATATTAATTACTACCCGCTGTCGCACCAACCTCTATGTGAGAAGCCCAAGCTAACATGCGTACGCTCCACTGGACCAAGGTACCGTCGGCCTCATCACAAAATTCGGTCGCTTCACCCGCGCAGTCGACCCCGGCCTCACCTTCATCAACCCCCTATCCGAATCCCTCCTCCGCGTCGACGTCAAGATTCAAATCGTCGAAGTTCCTCGCCAAGTTTGCATGACCAAGGACAACGTAAGCGCGAAATGCTGATCGCCTCCTCCGTGCATGACTAACCACCTTCATTCAGGTAACTCTCCACCTCACCTCCGTAATCTACTACCACATCAACTCGCCCCACCGCGCCGCCTTCGGCATCTCGGACATCCGCACTGCCCTCGTGGAACGCACACAAACCACTCTTCGCCACGTCATTGGTGCACGCTTGCTACAAGACGTCATTGAGCGTCGCGAGGAAATCGCAGTAAGCATTCGTGAAATCATCGAGGAAACCGCCGAAAGCTGGGGTGTGCACGTCGAGAGCATGTTGGTCAAAGATATCGTGTTCAGTCAGGAACTGCAGGATAGTTTGAGCATGGCAGCGCAGTCGAAGAGGACGGGTGAGGCAAAGGTTATTGCTGCGAGGGCTGAGGTTGAAAGTGCCAAGTTGATGAGGCAGGCGGCTGATATTTTGAGCTCGCCGGCTGCTATGCAGATACGCTATCTTGAGGTATGTCCCGATTTTCTGCTTTTGCTCTTGTTCGTTTTTGCTGCATTGTACCTAATAAGCGCTTTTTTCACACTCTCACAGGCAATGCAAGCAATGGCCAAATCCTCAAACAGCAAAGTCATCTTCCTGCCCGGACAAACCCAGGCATTCCAATCCCAGCTTGCTCAAGCAGAAGCAGCTGGTGAAGGACCAAGTTCGTACGGTAGTCAACCCAAGGTAACCAGCTTCGACGATGCCGTCACAAACTTCAGCCGAGGAACAGGAGGAGGAGGATTTGTTACCGATCGCGCCGGTTTTGGTCACGAAGTAACTGGATTGGCAAGTGCAGTTAACGCGAGGAATGTTGAGAACATGTGAGGTAGGAATTGAGTATTCGGTGGAGAGAAGGGCGTAGTAGGAAATGATGAAGTAAAATGGTAGGACGAGTTGCGCTCGTCTTTTGCTTTTCAATGCTAGATGGAAGGAAGTGTGTGATTGGTATGGCTGGTTCGGTTGATACCCTCAATTTCTTGGTGCTGGCGTTATTCCTTTTTTGTTTGCGTTTTCAATAACATTACGAGTATCTCTTATCAGACGCATCTGTTACCTTCTCGTTCCTCATTCGTTTAATCGAGGTAAGATACTTAGCCCATGTTAGTGCTCAGCGGTCGGTAATACCTCACAACTTGAGAAAGCGACTTCTCCGGCCTCATCCTCCAGCTCCAGCGCACCATACCTAGCATTAAACTAGTCAAACACATATTTCAGAACCTCTTAATTCAGCAGTAGAGTATTGTTCTATTCCCCGGTCACCAGCAGTACCATCGGTTCACCGTGCCCGCAATGTCAATACTCCTTAGTCAATCGGAATGCCTACTGTATCGTGCATTAGCTTGTCAAAGCCTTGACCACTAATTGATATGGTAACACCCTATAAGAACCGGTTCTTGACAAGCAGACGTCTGAAATTGAACATCTTCTACCCTCACACAGGGAGAGTATCATCTAGAAGCATCTCGAAGACGTATCTCATTATCCCAACATTACATTGTTACATACAGAAAACGGGGTATCTTATCATATCCATATATCCATCCATCAACCTCCACGAAGCTATTTGAACGTCGAAGACAAGCTCCTAAACGCGTCAGGACTATGACTCCGATAACTATCGTCACCAGCTTTCTGCGGATCTGTACTTGACATCGCAGCAAAAGGATTCTTACTGCCAGGCGTGTCGGCAGGAAGCGTGACCGGCATTGTCACACTGCGTCTCTTCAGAAGATTCTGTATTGGTGCTTCTTCAACGCCACCTTGAGAAGTTGAGTCTGGTAGGACAGGTCGAGCTGGAGCGAGATGAGGTTGGCTGTAGAGTGCTAATATGCTTGATTTGTTATGTCGTGCAGGGTTTTGAAATGTTTGCTGTGCTGGTTGATATTCTTGTGGCTGTAGTAGGTATATGGGTTGGTTTTGTTGCGAGGTGTTGGGCATATCTGTATGCAGTGTATTGTCCAGCCATGATGATTGCTGCTGCTGTTGCTGCTGCTGCTGTTGTTGTTGTTGTTGTTGTTGTTGCACAGGAGCAAAATATTGTTCATGTTGCTGCAGAGCTGCAGGAGATGATACTTGACTATGACTATAGAATGGATTGGTCGAAGGTGACATCAGTGGTAGATGAAATTGGTCCGACATCGCCGGAGGTTGGTACGTAGCGTCGTAAAAAGAACCACTCTGCATCGGACTGTTTGGCATGGTTTGTGATCGTGTCAGATGCATGAATGGGTTCGTACTTGACTGGTTTATCTGTCCATTATTGATTTGCTCGCCGAAGAACATCTGGGCTGCTGACTGACTATAAGCCTGTGATGGAGGTGGCGGAGATATAGGCGGAGTATATGCTTGGAGGAAAGGATTGTTTGCAGAAGGTTGCTGCTGCCAACCACCCGTTGCTTCTGGTGTAAGTGTAGCCTGTTGGAGTTGCATTCTCTGGAACGAAGCTTCGAGGGGTTGTTGCCGTGGTGGATATTGCGCTTGCGTATAGAAAGGATTGGCCCCGCCATAGCCTGTATGTGCTGCTGCGATATTTTGATTCTGATACGTTTGTGGTGGAGCTGGTTGGTGTGGCGGTTGTGGTGTAGGCCCAGGTTGAGTATATGTAGGAAAGAAGCTCTGGGCAGATGCTGGTGTCGACACATTGCTTGAGTTCTGAGCAGCTACAGCGCCACGAGGAAGTGGCGGTAGACTTTTGTTCTCTAGTGCGGATGGATCACGACCCGCTGCTGTTGCAGGAGACGAACGTCCAGAGGAGTAAGGAGAGGGATATGCTGCTGATGTGGATCGTAGATCGGAGGCGAACCTGGCGTTCGGTTTTGGAGGAGGTGGAGGCGGTCGATCTTCTGTTGAAGCTGTCGTGGCTGTACTACCAGTGTTATTCCGCGCTATCGTAGCGATGTCTGACAGCGTCCTGCGTTGATACTTTTCTCGGATGTACTTTTCCACAGAAGTGTCCACCTCGTCCGGATCTAGTGGTATCGTAGGACGGATGTTGCGCGGGTTGTAGATTTTGTTCGAGGCAATATTGCCAATACTCTTCATCGACTATATGGAATGCGTTAGACATGACCTTGTACATTCTTGAAGACAATACCAACATCAACCTGCTCCGCCGTCCAGGTGTCCATTGATAGTGATTTGACCTTTGATATATGTGTTCCTAGCTTTCTGTGTAGACTGGCGCAGCGCATACACAAGAAGATACCCAGATTCCAGCTCGCCCATCCTGGATTACTAGCACTACAGTCGGCGCATTTGTTATTGCCGGGCGTGCCACTGATTAGGTCTTGAAGAGCTCGTTCGTGCCGTGCCTGTTGTCGCTTATTCGTTATGGTGGCCATTGAGGCGGGTGGTGAGAGTGGAGTAGGAGATTTGATCAAAGGACGGGGTTCCAGCAGTGGTCGTTCGCTCGGGTAGCATGAGGAGAAAACAGAGAGGAGACAGTATTCAATGGTCAGTCAGACAGATATAAGTAGCAGGAATAACCAGCAGGCTCAAACAAAGATCGGATTCGAGGTGGTCGTTGTTGCTGCTAGCCCTCGCACACGATAGTTTGTGGGGTAGACGCTAAGATTTCCCACAACCACGGTAGCAATTTGAATAGACATTTTCATTTTTACTTCTTCTTCCTGTTCTTCTTTTCCTCCTTCTTCACACATCTTGAACGCTTTTCTACCGTCAGATCTCGTCTTGCCATGGGCTAGTCGGTCATATTGGCGTCCTAGACCAGTGGTACGAGGCTCGTAAGCGTGATCGTGGCATGTTGCAAGCCTACCTTGGTGCTAGCAGCATTTCTATGAACGACTTGCACGTCGACAAGCCTGTGGTCATCTCTTCTTCACATTTTGGATTGACGTAAAATACGTGACTTCCAGGACACCGGCATTGGTAATGTTCCTTCGAGTATTCCTGTCACTACCGTCTAAGCATGGCGTCTACACAGCTCGGCTTCGATGCTGCGCCTCTTTCTCTAACTAAACGTGAAGTGGTGAGCACTAGTAGCACTCTACAGGCCATTCGTTTTCACGATCGACGAATCACTTCATCAAAAACTTCCAATCCAAAGACCCACGATTTGCCTACTTCAGCATTTTATCAATGTGCTCGCAGGTATACTTTATAATCAGTGGAAGATCAACATGGTTTAACTACCAAAGGCTCGACAAGGCTGCCTTCCTCTCCACCCTGCATATCATCTTAATCAATACGAAATACAGGACTATTTTAATGGACGGACATTTTAGAAACTCATCAATATATTATCTATTTAACCAGGGCCATTCAACAAGATCTACAGTGGTTACGGAGTGACTACATTGGATCGATCTTTGTATAATCTTGAATGCATATCATCAACCTGGCACAAGCCAGTCACAAAATTGACATGCTTTCCCCACTACTTCTTTTTTCATTTGGTGATAATCTAAGCTCGAAGGGCGCACTGTATTTCCCGCTTCAGTTGCTGAAAGCTCCATCTGCATCACCTAGTTGCTCCTTCAGACTAACGAACCTATCCAAAACATTCGCTTTCAATCAAAATGCAAATCTCTCCCTCCCCTTCCTGACCAGCCTCAAAGGCACAGTCCCATCTCTCATCTGTATTGTAATAATAGTGCCCATACCATCTTTCAACAACCCTGTCGCCCTCTTCCTCGCCTTCTCCCAAACCGCCCTCCTCTCTCCACCACCCACAGGCATCCTCTGAACCTCCTCATCCGTCGCAAACTCATCAACAGCCAGCTCAACCGAATAATCTTTGAATACCATCGCCAATACCGCCAGCACCTCCACCTGCGCAAACCTCCTACCCAAGCACGCTCGCGGCCCTTCCGAGAAAGGATAATACGACCCTTTTTTCGGGCGCAACAATGTCGAGGCAATGTCCTCGCCTTGCGGGCCACCATAATCTTCACCATCGCTTGTTGCCGCGTCGTGCTGCTCGTGCTGATCGGATTTGACAAGCCAGCGCTCGGGCCGGAAGTCGTTGAGATCGTTGGCCTGGGTGCCGCTGAGCCAGTATTTGGGATCGCGGTGCGAGGCGACGGAGAGGAGGTTTACGAAGGTGTTGGCGGGGACGACAACGCGGCGGGAGTCGAGGGTGAGTGGTTGGGCTGTTTTTGTGCATTTGGGGATGGAGACGACCGGAGGGATTAGGCGGAGTTCTTCGTTCATTACCGCGGCCTATTGTGTGTTGAATGAGATTAGTCTATAGAGTGGCAGGCTTGTGGGGAGTAAACGGATCAATGGAGTAGTACTTACAGCCATGCCGCCAAAGAGTTTTGGGAGGTCGTGATCATAGTCCCAATCTTCAGGATTCTTGGAGGTAAAACCCTGAGTCTCGAGATCCTTCTGCAGGTGTCTTTGGCTGGAAGGGTTCATTGCAAGGTAGAGGAGAGAATAGTGAATGGTGTTTGCAGCAGTTTCGTGACCTGCTAGGATGAAGACAAAGGCGTTGCCGAGAATCTCGCTATCACTTAGCGTGGCTGTTGATGCGCCGCTTTCCAAAGATTTGGATGTCACTCCAGAGTTGCGAAGTAGTGCGCCTAGAAAATTGTGTTAGCATGACAAAAGGATCCTATCGTAGGAATTTGACTGACCCATCAAGTCCATGCCCTCTTGCTCTTTGCCCTGCCTAATATCTTCTTTCTTTGCTACTAGCAGCTCATTCATGTACTGACCCCACTCTGCATACGCGCTCTTTGCCACTTTTTGTGACTTGAATGGTGAATTTGCTATAATTAACCTGTCAGTCGTGTAATTCTCGACAATATTGTCTAGTTTCCACTCACATAAGATAACTTTCGGCATCAGCATAATCTGAATGATATTCTGCAAAAGGCTTTCCAATGCATCTTTGTAACTCAATATATGCCCCTTTGGCAGCACAACCTCTCCCGCCTCCTCGTGCGGCCACTTCAGCGTCTGTCCAAACCCAGCTCTAGAAATGACGTGCAAACTTAATCTCATCGTGTCTTCCGCAATATGAGGGAGCGTCTTGCTTGATTGATCAGTCGTCGTGACCCAGCTTGAAATCATCGACTGGGCTTGGCGGATAGACTCCTTGAACACGAGCAAGTTGTTCTTCTCAGTGAAAGGTGGCGAACTGATTTTGCGATGATGACGCCAGACGCTGCCTTCTGTACTGACAACGTTCTTGCCGAACAAGTCAACAGAGCCATACAGTTCAGTTGGCTTTGGGAAGTCATTGCGTCGAGTGGTAATCTGGTTAACTGCTTCGGCATCCGCAACCCACATTATGATACGACCAGGCGACACGACGAGGAGCAGACCACAGTCTGCTTTGCGGAAGGGCTCGAATTTCTCATTCCATGCAAATTCGGGTGTAAGATGGCTAGCTTTGTGGTCAGATGCTGATATATCAATACATCAATAGTATCGAGGATCAACTTACATAGACCAAGACTCGTGCCATGATAATGGTAAATAAGACAACAAGCGCAACCATATCCGATGCGTGATGAGCCAAGCTGTGTTGAAAGTATATACAGGAACGACGACATATGGAATGCCAGACCGCTTAGCTTCTGCAATGTTGAGCTGGAGACATCGTAGACACCACAGCGAGTATCCTGTTGTTAGAACTCCAAGTGCTAACAAGATCGTTGACATTGTGCGACCAAGGCTGCAGATGTACTCAGGTATGTATCACTGTTTCTGCAGCGCCTAGCAGCTGATAGAATATAATAACGAAATAATATGCAAGAAAGGAACAATAACTTAAGCACTATCAAAACATACTTCACCCAAACAAATAGATCACAGTGATATTTTGAAATACCAAAATGTGGCAAAGGTTCGTCTCGTCTTCGACACGAAATCATGACGCTCGCTTGCAGTTGAGCCAAGAGTGGTAGCGATGCGGCAAGATCCGATCGCTTGGCAGAGGCCCCCGATCGGGAAGGTAAGGCAATTCCAGCCTAGCAATGTGAATGTGTCTGCCAGCATTTGTTGGGTCATCTCGAACGATTGTCAGCGTCAGCACGTACGACTGCTCTAAGCTATGTTTCTCCGTCTGTCCACTTAGTATATTAGTAGTGACCCTTCTTGATCAGGTCTACTTACCTCTTCTCACATGTCGAATTTGTTTTGCCTGTGTGATGAGATGTGGGAAAGGTAAGAGGAGGACGAGAAAGTGAATAAGATTATACTGCAAGCATGGTTGCGGAGGTCAAGATGGATGTGGTTACGGGTTGATCTGGTGAATGGTTGAACAAAAGACATTCGTCAATACTTTGTTAATTTTGATTTGTACAATCGGCGAGGTATAACTTTGGAGGAACGATCTTGTTTCTGGCATCTTTCACATCGGTCTCCTCCTCGCTTTTCCCACAGTCTACTCCCACCTAAAACCTGTAGCCACCACCACTTCTCCCTTGATTCCCACCAACATCACACCTCCCCCACACAACACTCCAATCAACCCTATCCCACCACTTGCTCAAATAAGGCATCTTCCCCTGCACTCCCCAATCCCACATCCACACATGCTCCCACGTATTCACACACATAACCGGCACAATATCCGCGCCTCCAAACTTCTCCGCCTCCCTCGCCAACCCACCCTGCGCGCCTGGGCCTCCAAACCCATTCTGCACGACAGTCTGACGTTGGTATTCCTCTGCCGTCCTCCCATTTAGATTCTGCGTATTCATATCACTTCCTTGACCCCGCCAGTGCGCACCGGGATACGGCGAGCCGGCGAGATACGTCGTCACGATTCTGAAGTGTAACTGGCGCTCTCTGCCCGCAGCGCCTCCGAACTCACTTCCTAGTCTACCTGCGCCGGAGACAGAGGGGTGGTTGGGCGAAGGGTTGTGTGTTTGGACGAGCCAGACGAAGGCCGGGCCAAAGGTTGCGGCGGCGTGGGTTAGGAATGTTTTGCGGAAGGTGGCGAGGGAGCCGAAGGAGGTGGTCAGGTGGCGTTGCAGGTCTTCGGGGATGCTGGTTTCGGTCGGGGAGAGGCCGGAGAAGAAGAAGTGATTGTTGTGTGCCATGCTGGCGTGGTTGAAGATATGCGCTTGGGAGGGGTCACGGGCGGTGATGAGGGAGAGGGTTTTGGGGTCGAGGTCGCGCTTTTCGTCTTCTATTCGAGGAGATTGAGTGGATTAGTTGGACGGATGCGGCGGGTGTGGTGGTGGTATCGGTGGTGTAAGGCAGGAGGAAGATGTACCTGCGAGCATGGTGTTGAGTCTATCAACCATGTGGCCTTCGTACTCGGTCCATGCTATGTTGTAGGCTTCTGGCGTAAGGAGACCGTCTATTCCCTTTTCCTTGAACACTTCATCATGAACGTTGACTTTCGGTACGGCGTGGATATTGCGAGCTTGACATTGTTGTTGTGCTATTGACGTCTGTGCCTGGACAGAATTATTAGCATGGAGTTTGACGCTGGTTTCAATGGCTATACTGTACTGATAGAATTGGTCTGGTGAGGTTGGCAAAGGCGCTCCTTTGCCGTAAACAGGGTCGTAATATCATGGCTGTGATGGAAATCCTGGTTGTGTTCTTTCGAGGCACTTGCGGCAGCTTTTCTGATGGACAATTTGATGATCGACGTTAGTTCAATTATACTGACACGTGCAAGATATCCAATGCCAAGATATCAAGTCGACTACATGGATGAGTACCAGGTAGGAAGAGAGTCTTCTGAGGAAGGCTTCAGTCGCATTGCATTTAGCCTGCTTCCGTTCCCCCATCTGACCTCGGTTCTCCAAGGATCCGCTCAGGGATTTACTCTATTGTCGTTACTTCTATTGTCGTTTTCATCGTAACATATAGCCAATCTCCACCACACTATCCTCCTTGTGCACTCGCAATGAAGTCCATCGACTCATCCTTCATCTTCATTGCTTCGACATCTTCTTGATATGCTCCTCCATCAACGTTATTTCCCTCCTTGGATCGTACATCCTCTGTCTAATATACTCATCCAACTCCTCATCATTCAAATTCCTCAATTCTGGTGCTCTGTCGACACCTGCTTCCTGTGCCGCCCTAATAACACCTCTCGTCACCGTTACGCTGACCTCTCGAATTCGTGTGATGTCGGGATAAAGCCAATCGTTGCTTCGCTCAGTCTCGTTGATGGAGGCGGCGAGTGATTCGGCAGAGGCGTAGATCATTGATTGCGTGATGGAGATTGCCTTGGAGAGGATAGCAGCAAGACCAATACCAGGGAAGACGTACATGTTGTTGCCTGGAGAACATGTTAATTGGTGTAACGGCAGTACAACTCCCCACTAGCATAAAGTAGTGTAAAAATAGCAACATACCTTGTCCAGGGGTCAAAGTCTTGTTTTTATAAGTCAGAGGATTGAACGGGCTGCCACTGGCAAATAACACACGACCATCTGTGTGTTTTACTGCATCTTCAAAGTTACATTCTGACTGAGAAGATGGGTTGGATAAGGGGAAAATGACAGGCTTGTCGTTGAGTTCAGCCATGCGTTTGAGAATTTTCTTGTCGAAAGCGCCACCGATTGTGGAAAGACCCATAAGAATGGTAGGCTTAACGTATTCGATGACATCGTGAAGGGAGCGTACTTGTTCACCGTTGTTGTCGTCGCGAGAAAAGTAGGTTTTGTGAGAAGCGAGCTTGTCGCCGCGATCATTCGTGATGAGACCCTATGTGATGCGTTAGTCTAGGACATGTTGTATTATAGCAAATACCGACCTTCGAATCCACTAGCCAGAAGCGCTTTCTGGCCTCATCTTCACTCAAACCTTCTGCCATGAAGAATTGCACCATTTGCTTAGCTACGCCAACACCGGCACTTCCAGCGCCAAAGAACACTGCTCTTTGATCTTTCGGCGCAATGCCAGTCATCTTGACAGCATTGATGAAGCCTCCCAGAATAACAGCACCAGTGCCCTGGATGTCGTCGTTGAAGCATGTATACACATTTTGATATCGCTCCAAAGCAGGGAAAGGGTTCTTCCAGTCCTCGAATTGGATGACAATAGCGGGCCATTTCTCTTTCAGTGCTGCCATCAGCTCGTCCAGAAACTCCTTTTCCTCTTCCGCAGTGACCTTGTCTCTTCTGCTTCCCATGTACAACGGATCTTCCCTTAGAGCTTTGTTGCTTGTTCCCAAGTCCACAGTTAGAGGTAAAGTCCCCTCTGGGCTAATACCTGCACAGGAGACATACAAAGCTAGCTTCCCCACAGGTATACCCATACCATTGATTCCCAGGTCTCCCAGACCAAGAATGCGTGAGCCATCAGTCAGTACTGTGATTTCCACCTCGTGCGGCCAATTCTCAATGATCTGCCTCAAATTCCCCTTATCCGAGTACGAGAGGTACATGCCCTCTGGCACGGTATATATCTCATGCCAGCGTAAACATGCTTCTCCTACGGTAGGTGTGTAAATCAGAGGGGTCAACTCTTTGATGTTTTCGGCCAGTAGGCGATAGAAGAGGTGGACATTGGAAGCCCTGAGGTATGTAAGGTACATGAACTTGTCGATTGCGGTGGGTTTGGCGTGCAGGATATCGAGGCATCTTTTGGATTGTGTTGCAAAGTCTTGGACGGATGGAGGTGTGAGGCCGTAGGTTTTGAGATGTTGGCGGGCTGAGCTCGATAGTGCGGTATCATAATCACCACTGGTGGGTGTATTTCTATAGCAAGTGGTCAGCTTGTATCTAGGCAGAAGATACGGACCTGGGTCAAAACGGATCATACCGGTTCTGTAAGGAATGAGGCAGAGTGCTCTTAATTGTTGCCTGGGCTGCCATTGTGTTTGTAGAAGAACTTAGGTAACGGATAGGCGTAGTGAAGATAGGACCAGGTTTTAGAAATGATCTGGAGAATGTGAGGGAACGGATGGATCGAAGCATTAGGAAAGCGAGTGTGGTGGTTGAGGTAACCGCTCCAGGTATTTGAGTATTACAAGAGCACCTTTCTTGCAGAAAGTCGATTGGAGGCCGAAAGACTGAATAAAGTCGTAGACGAAGTTGAAATAGTACTCAGCATAAACATGAAGAGAGTGACGAAGACTATGATATAGTGCTGCTTTACTACATAGGCTATATATTGGTGGTCTTCCTACATCTACATTTGGGCGACCGGATCCCCAATATCAAATAACAGCGGCATACAAGCCTCTTCAGACTACAACATGTTGAGCTGTACATGTCCTTCGCCAGCACCCAACGCCATGTAGAGTCCTCAAATATTGCTCGGTTGCTCATTAGTCATTTCTCATCTTGTCGTCGTCTTGTTCAAGCCTGGTGTTTACAATTGCCAGGCGCAGTAGCCGCGAAGCCACGAGCCAATGTCTCCAGGGCTCATCGTCCCGACATCTTCCGATACGGGTTATCATGAAGCGAGCTAAAGTAGGTACATGTAGGGCCCCTGTGCGTTAGTTATCTGATGCGGGCTCCTGCATCGAGGAACAAGCAGCAGCTTAGGTACGACGTATCGTGGTGAAGGGTGCCGTACATTCTCAGTGCTGCAGTCGACTGGAAACTCGGAAATGTCATCGTTATAGAGCGAAGGATGGTTCCTCTGACGAAAAGCACTTCTTGGAAGGAGCCGTATAGCAGATGGACTTCCTAGTCAGGAATTCGACAGCTCGAGCAATGCTCGTATCTTCCAACAAGGTGTCGTGTGACCTAAGAGTTGCGTGACAATAAGCGCGCGGAGGAAGCTGCGGAGGAGTGACGTACGATAGTGTGGGGCGAGCTAACATGGCAAATCCAAGTCTGCCATGTGCAAACCAAGTGTGGAAATCCTCGTCCGAGAGCTGTTTCATCTCATCACACCCGCAAAACATACTATCCATCACTCACGATGGCTTCCATGATCACTTCTTGCTTCGGCTTGCGCAAGTCTCGCCATGATGACGAGCACGAGCCTCTACTACCAAAATACAATGACGACACCACAATGCAGCGTCGTGTGCATCAGAAGCTTCATTCTTACCAGATGATGCGTGCCTTGTCCAAGGGTTATATGCCTTCGAATGAACAACTGATTGTGAATCTGAGAACTCTGCTTGCCTCTGACGTCCTGAATACAAGTGACGCTGAAATCAGTGAATCTGGAAGACTGCTTGTCAAGTTTGGCAAGCAATGGGTGAACCAGTTCATCGAGCTTCTGCTACACAAGAACAGCGAGGACCAGATTCAAGACTTCATCTGGTTCCTGACAAAGTCAAAGATCACGGTTGATGCTAAGGATATTGCCAAACGAAGTGCCAAGATCAGGGCCAGAGCAGATACTGCGGCAGGTATGTTTTGGCTGTAGATCGTCACTGTAACCTGAATAGACTAACAACACCACAGCATACAGTAGCATACAGACCGTTGGCTCTCTTCTCCTTACTAACTCAGATTTCCGCATCTTCCTGTCAGACCTGCAAAATGTTGGCCGTGAAATCTTCAAGGACTCTGCATTCGCCGTATCGGAAGCAGCAGCAGACGCAGCGAAGCAGATTGACGCACCACCAATGCCTGAAGCTGACGCAAAGAAGGACGGCTCAGCACCGCCCCAACAGGAACTCATTGCCGATGTGCAAGATGTTTCAGCTGCGCTTGCTGAGGGTGCAAGTAAGGTTGGCAAACAGGCAAAGGACAGTGCCATAGAGCATTTCTCCGGCCAAGATAAGGATGTGCTCATGAACAGACTGAAGAAAGCGGTGACTAAGCTAAGATACCGCAACGACTACTCTGACAGTGTATCCACAATCGGTCTGCTTATCAAGAGATATGCAATGGTTTATTCAAGAGCCGCAGAAGAAGTTGTAAAGACTGCCGAGGATGATGTCAGTACTAATGAGGAACTTGATCGTGCCATGAAGAACATCTGGCTCTTCATTACCTCTTTCGGCGAGAAACAGGAATGGGACGAACTGGAGACTCGGTTTAAGAAGGTTGCTGAACACCGTGAGAAGGATCCTCAGTTTGAGACTCTGATGGAGAAGGTCGGAAATGGATTACAAAAGACATTGACTGATCCCAACTTCATCGAACACATTGACGAGAAGGTCCAAGAGCTTCGCCAAGAATACGAGGAATCTACTGACGATACAAACTCACTCGGCCACGACATCAATGCCCTTCTCCAGCAGATTCCCAATACCTTCCGCTCTGCGTTTGGCGACAAGGATATTGCTGGACTGATTAATACCACATTTAACTTCGCCTCAATTCTCAATCCCACCGACACGAATTCCAACAAGGATCTTCTCCAAGACGGTATCAACATCTTCGTCCCTGCATTTATCCAAGCGATCCAATACATCCCGATTCCTCGCCTTGAAGTTTCCGCTCCAGAAGCTGACATCCTTCTCGAAAACCTCGTCATTGAACCTGGCCACACCGTCAACCACTCGTCCTTCCTCCCATACCGTCTCAAGATCGAAACCTACAACGATCTCGAGATTCGCAAAGCCCGTCTTCGTACCGTCAGTAAAGTGACCTCTCTCGTTACCATCAAGCTGGACGGTCTCAGTTTCCGCGCCGATGAAATCGGCTTCTGGATGCGCGCACACTCCGGCTTCTTCCGTCTCGCTGACTCGGGAATCGCTTCCATGCAGCTGGACGACAAGGGCATGGACGTCCACATCGACGTAGAAGTAGGTCAAGACCGCCTGGAGAAGATTCTGACACTCAAGGCCGTCCGCGTCAACATCCACAAACTAAAGTACCAGCTATCCAAGAGCAAATTCAGCTGGATCGCATGGCTCACAAAGCCTTTGTTGCAGCCCATCATCCGCAAGGTCATGGAGAAGCAAATCGCCAAAGCACTCGAGGGCGTTTTCCACTCTGCCAACAGAGAACTTCTATTCGCGAGGGAAAGGCTACGTGCTACTAGGATTTCGGATCCTCAGGATTTGAGGACGTTCTTCAAGGCTATCATGACGAGATTGTCGCCTGATGATCCTGACCCAGATGTGTACTCGCGTGTTGGTGTCGACCAGCCTGGTAAGGGTGTCTTCAAGGGCGTGTATGCCCCGGGTAGTGTGGTGAAGTTGTGGCATGAGGAGGCTGGAAGAGCCGGTGAGGTTGTGGATGATTTCCAGGTTAAGGGGTGGAGGAATGAGATTTTTGAGGTGCAGACGGCGTTTATGACTTGATGAAGAAGTATCCGCGAAGAGTGCCGGAAATAATGCAGGGTATATAATGAAAATGGGGTCCGAGGAGATGGACGATAAGACAATGCAACATTTTAATGAGTCTGCGATGGTATGTGTAGTATGATTTGATGGTATTTTAGCTGAATTTCTCTCGTTTTTTCCACTTATCGTCGCTCCTGTTGTTGTGTGCTTATTGCCGTATCATCCTCGACTCATGTCTGGACAAAGGAACGTCCAAAGTGAAGGTGCTCTGGTAACAATAATTGACATCCTACCATAACCACTGACCACCCTAATGTCTTCTCAAGATATTCACGATAGACAGCATCGACGTTCCCCGCAACGCAGCACTCAAGCCACGCCTTCATGCTCCCGCTTCCAGTGCCTTCACCTCCAACTCGACCTGCAGCCTCACCACTCACAATCCCCGTGTCACAGAAATATGTACCTCTCCAGGCGCCTTCGTTCCGACTAATACAGCGTTGGAGCATCGCCATGATTTGCGAACTGCTCCCGCACCGTGTTACAACTATGAAAGAATGACAAGATCTTCGGCGGAGTCCCATATCAAATATTGACGCATGGTAAGGAGTAAGCTGTGCGATTCTATGGTCTAGCTGCGCTAACGACGTTGGGCATGAATTGATGCCGTGGGGTGTCGAGAATCTCTGCTGCTGGGCGTTTGGGGCATATACATGCGAGCTGATGAAGCGTGGACAGGACGCAGCAAGTGGGGTGGGCTGAGGTGTTTAGAGTCGACGGGCGGAGTTTTTCGATGAAGATAGCAAGGTCTTCGACCTTTTGTTGGTGCAATTCTCCGGTCTAGGTGTTCGATCATATCGTTCTCTCGACAATGTCGTTGGTATGATCACCACGTTAAAAGGTATTCCACTGCTTATCCCCTGAAGCCGAGCTACTCGCTTTGTTTGCGCTGGAAATATAAGGCGAGGTAGGAAGAGGTGTGTATGTCCGAAAGCTCTTTATAATGCTGGCAGGAACATTGGAAGGAAGTGATAGCTTCAGAGCTCTCTTATGCTGAATCTGTCCATGACTACCGGAATGATGGGACTATTTCTTTTTGAAACCACTCACGAAAGAATATACGCCGATCCGTTTCATCAAGGCGTGGTTTTGAGTCCTGAGCATTTCATGACAAACATCTCGGACAGCGTTTTGTGCAGTGCTTGTTATGTGTTGTTGTTTGGTAGGCTTATGATGATCGGAGGTATTCGTTTTAAGTGGTAGTTACTGATCACTTCTGTCTGCTGCCGAGACTTTAGGCAGGAGAGTATCAGTGATAGACCGGCCAGGACTTACGGAAGTGCTGATTTATCACCACAGAACAAAAGCAGTGACTGGACCTATACAGCGATCACGCTGCAAGAACAGAATTCTTGAACCCTCAAGATCCGCATACTGCCGGTGGATTTCATGACGATCAGAAACTCAGTGCTGCTCAAACAGATGTCGTTCCCTGTTCACGACGTCTTCACAGCGCTTTCTACCTTGCTTCCTAATCCCTTCTCCTTCACAACAGCTCTTTGATTGACAATACCGAGGTAAGTCTGCCACCAGATCGCCATGAATCCAGCAAAGATAGACCGATGCTGGATAGGCACGAAAGTGAAGGAGAACGCAGTGACAAATGGCCAGAACTGACAACTTTTGAGCCAACTCTGCGGCACAGTGTCTCTTATTCGTCGCCACGCTGCGTCGGGCTGCGGCCACTCCAGAGACAACAATGATTGCATGCCGAAGAAATAGGCGTTGAAGAGAGGTGCGAAAGTGAGCTGGTTGATCAGCACTTTCAAAGCCAGGTTAGGGATGTGACTTGAGAAGTAGTTGAAGTTGTTTGCAAGGAAGTAGAAGAAGTGGTACGATGGTATTGAAGAGATGCCGCCAATTGTGACAGTACGGAGGGCGCGAAGCGGGTCGTATGTGAAGCTGGAAGATGAAGAAGCTTCGGAGGTCGTGGTATCCTTGCTTTGAACGAGTTGAGAGGAGAGGTCACCGAGGAAGTATATTATCAGAGAGCTGATGAATTGAGTCATGTAAGGTCGTCGGGATTGTACGCGGGAGTAGGCACGAAATGGCCCAGCGAAAACTGCGAGTGGTTGAACGAACGGAGTTGCCCACGTCGATATTGCAGTGAATGAGGAGAATGTTGTAGTGGAAGGTGGTGGGGTGGCAACGGAAGATGAACCAGCATCTTGGGATTGCTTTGGACTAGGACTTGTCCCATTAGGCTTCGTGGCATTGTGTTGCACTCTTCGCAGAGTCACAGTCTTCTGCTGGGCCGGAGGAACATGTCGACGATGAAGGGGATGTCGCACAACGAAACGAAGGGTGCAAGTAGTAGGGAGTCCCATGATTGGAAGTGTAATAGAGTACTGTAGTATCCGCAGCTTATATCATCATGATTGGCTTTTTCTGAAGCAAAGCTGAAACACTGCAAAGTCCAATGGCTCAACAATTTGCCATGATCTTATCTCGGATAGATGTTTCAGGGTCCAGATCTCGGTACCTTAATCCAAATAAGCCTCTCGAATACCCATGACGGCATGAAATCCACCTTCATCAACATCGATACGCCTAGTATGTCGCCATGTCTGCAAGTCGCGCCGAAAGTGATTACGGCTCAGACTTTGGCGACGAGGTGGAATTGGAGTTGAGGGATCTCCTTCACGGCTTCGAATCCAATTCACAGCAGCGCAATGGAGTTGCGGCGAACACCCCAGCAGCTCTTGCGGGCATGCCCACGGTCCTCCTCGAACACGACATGGACGAGTATGGGTGGCGCGAGGGTGGCATTGAAGTCTTGGAGGACGACGCAGGGATTCTTATCATGCCGAGGGAAGTCGACGATTCCCAGAGTGAAGTCGAACGTGAGTGCTCGCGTGACCTTGGCCATCATCACGACAACTGATTGTTGACTCTTAGCGTGCAGTCACCCAATATCAAAGCGAGCATGGATTCGGTACTCCAGCTGTAAAAGAAGATGCAGATGACAAACGCTCTCCACTTGAACGATTTCGATCGAAGAAGCCTCTCTCCGTTAGCGACCTCGTTGCACCAGCCTGGTGTGAAATCCAGTATTGGTACAGCTTGACAAAGTATGGACGGAAGAAGCGCACAGCTGCAATGAAGCAGGGTTCTGTTGTTCATAAGAAGCTCGAGGAAGAGACAATGGGTGTTGCGGAACCAGTTGAAACACAGACGAGAGAAGATGGGTTCGGGCTAAGGTTGTGGAATATAATACAGTCTCTACGACTACTCCGCGCTACTGGCATGACGCGGGAGCTGGAAGTCTGGGGCTTCGTTGATGGTCAGCTTGTCAATGGAGTGATAGACGAGCTGTCATTCACAAGCACAGATGTTAAGCTCGAAGAATCACTATCATCAAACTCGCAATCGCAATCGAAACGACGACGCAAGCAACCAGAATTGGACGACCTCGCCAAACAGCCTACCATTGCCCAATTCTTCGCATCTGGCAGCCAAGTCACTCGGCAGTCACTTGAGACAGCAGTTGACTCCAATCGCAAGCTCTATCTAACAGACGTGAAGACACGTGTTGGCACGTCACTGCCAGCCGCGCCTTCGCTTCGCCCAACCAAAATGCAACTCATGCTTTACCGCAGACTTCTTGCCGATCTTGCTAGCAACAATGTCGACGCCATGCAAGTGTTCGCCCGCTACCGCCTTGACCACACTGCCGAACTATCAGATCTCTTTCTACAGTCTATGACGGAACTAGATACGAATCTTGGTCCAGGCATTGCTGACAATGCTTTTGCTGAGGTGCAAACAATGTCCAGCACTATGGTTGAATTACTATCCCACCGTACACTCCCATTATTATGGCAGCTTATGGTTAAAGAATATGCTGCTACTCTTCCTCTTGGCGGCACGAATATCAGTCGTGTTCTCCGAGCACAATTTGTCAGTCAGCGAGATCAGAAGGTCATTGGAGACAAGACCTTTGCTTATGACGACAAAGTGGTTGAAGAGTACATCGCAGATGGTCTGAGATGGTGGAAGGGCGAAAGAGCAGCCAGAGGAGTTGAGATTGAGGAAGCTTTTAAGTGTGGAATCTGCGAGTTTGCAGAAGGTTGCGAATGGAGACAGGGAAAGGTGGATGAGGCAGTCAAGAGACGTCGAGGAAAAAGTACGAAGGAGGCGATCTTTGCTACTGCTGGATGAAGACGTAGACGTCTGTTCGCTCGGCCGATCATCTCCCACAAGCAAGTAACCACATACAGCTAGCGATGGGTAATCAGCAGCGGCTCTAGGCACCTTAGCCCGTCGGATCGGGCCTCTCCGAAGTATCGAATGCATACAGGTATACCAGCAGGGGTGGCAGGTTTGCCAGATCCGAGCATAGCTTGGCGTCTGTTATCCCTGCACTCTCCATGTGCGGGGTGGTGGTTTGAAACGAGTTGTTGCTTCTATTGATACTGCAGCGGAATAGCCTGATGTTGACTTGCTGTATAAGACACACCTTGGAGATTACCGGATTGGTATATACCTACCTGAAACGGACGGCACAACTCCCGTGAGGAGAAAGACGAAGATCAATGTTGAGAGGCGATCTTCAAGCTCTCAACAACACCGCTCTTGATTTTGCCGGTGGAGATATCCCTCTCCATATGCGATTGACGGAATCGGAGAAAGCTGGCTAATACAAAGCCGAGGTTAGACTAACTGAAAGCACAAACACGAGGGCGGAAGAGGCATGCTATTATGTTAGTGCAGTCTGTTCACAGCTAGCTCTTAGTCATAGCAAACTCATTTCTAGACTTGATAAGACACACTTGAGGGGCACTTTCTAGCGCCCCGCGATAGGAAGACGATTCAGAGACCAAGAGACCGAGAGATTCGTCGAGTCTAGAGGCCAGTCCAGACGAAGTGCGTGCCTGAGTCGTCAAACGTTCTTCGACTTCCGCTTTCTTTCCTTAGCGGCAACTCCAGGGTCGGCAGGTGCTCTGTACCACCAAAGTCGCATCACCAGTCGCCGACGAGAAATAAAATTGACCGGCAGCCAAGTCTTTTCAATGGATAGTTTGAAGCTAGCCTCCGCCTTTTCTTTTCTTCAATCATCCAGGCGTGTGTTGGGCAACACTACCTACCTACCTCGCTCCATCTTGCTACTCTCAGCATGTCGTTTGATCAGCATCAATATCATCTCTTTACCTCCTCCTTCTCCCTCCCTTTCTACTTTCCTACTTCTTGATTGATTTGTGACTGCACCCGTCTGGCGTTTGGGTGCTCCTCCTGGTTCTTTCTCGGTTCTTACCTTATACTGTGGGAACCTTCAACGGTCTCGTATGCTTGAACACGAAATCTGGAAACTTGCAACGCCACAATTGTCGTAACCTCCTCTGTTCTGACCTGCCATCTCTGATCTCGTCGAGTCGAGTCCGAGAGAGGCCGCCTCACGTTGCTACGCAGCTGAAAACACAGAATAGCGTGGCACAGAGTCTCTTAGATTCATCACACAAGAGCTAATACGACTTTGAAGACCACCAGCTGATAGTCTACTACGATTACGGACGGCTAGCAAGAGGTGTTTGGAGTACCATCTGGCTTCAGGAACCATAATTGGATATCAACACAGACTGCCAACCATAGCAGACTATGCCATCGAGCCTTTAGACCATCTCTCCCCACTATCCTGTTCAATCTCTTTGCAACTTCTGTCACTATAGACTTCTAGGTTCAAGAGCACAGGAAGCAGTACACCCTCCAGCAGTCCCGAGGCTTTCGACTCACTCTATACTGTCTACATTCAAACTTGGGCCTCTATAAGACTTGTCTTTCATCCCATCGCCACTACATTCAACTATGAAAGAGAACGTCTACCGGCTTGTTGTGCTCGGAGATGGTGGTGTTGGAAAGACAGCTCTAACTATCCAGGTATGACCAGCACCTCCTGCGCACCACATATACCTCTTCGCAGCTAATTCCTTCTCCGCAGCTATGTCTCAATCACTTCGTCGAAACCTACGACCCAACAATCGAAGACTCCTACCGCAAACAAGTCGTTATTGATAACCAGTCCTGCATGCTCGAAGTCCTGGATACAGCTGGCCAAGAAGAATACACCTCATTGCGGGATCAATGGATTCGAGACGGCGAAGGCTTCGTGCTCGTCTACAGCGTCACATCACGCGCGTCCTTTGAGCGCATCGAAAAGTTCTATAACCTCATCCAAAGAGTAAAAGAATCGGCAGGTCCGGGTGGATATGCTGGAGCACAAGCGTCGTCAAGTTCGGCGTATCGTGGACCTGCGCCGGTGATGCTCGTGGGTAACAAGAGTGACAGGGTTACGGACAAAGATATCAGCACACAGGAAGGTAGAATCTTGGCTGGAAAGCTGGGTTGCGATTTCATCGAAGCATCGGCCAAGAACTGTATCAATGTTGAAAAGGCGTTCTATGATGTTGTACGCAGGTTACGTCAACAAAAATCGGCTGCGTCAAGACCGAGAGCGGAGAGGAGGACGACACCTACTTCTTATCGGCCGAAGAGCGAGAGAGGCAACTCCAGCAGGTCAGGTAATGGCGGGAAGAGGCGCAAAGAAGGTGGCTCAAAATGTGTTATACTATGATTGGCCACATTGCAAAATTCGAGACGGCACGCATGAGGATGAAACCCGATCTTGTCGTGGCTTGAAGAGGCATATGCCAACTACGACGTTAAAGGACATTCACAGACAACTCCAGATAATCCGTCCAGGTACTCCACGATCATCAACATCATCATTTATCATCGTCCTCGTGTTCAAGCCTCTAGAGGCAGAATATTCGGCAAAGGCCCAACCGGCACAAGTAAATTACGTGTGTTGGCATATCTAGAGGGAACATCAGTAACCGCAGACATCTGGGATAGGATCTTGGATGGAAATTTCTAACTCACCCTTGCTTGAAGATATCGAAATAGGTCGTGTTCTTGAACGCACCACCATTCGTACGCTCACTCTCATCCCAGTAGAGCCGACGGAGCCACTTGTCGATTCTTGGATAGTCGTGTCGAATCATCTTCAGATTCGTCCTGAAAATTGTATAATATCTGCCAAGACATCAGCTTCAATCGCACACAATAAACTCCTCGGATACATCATACGCTGGATCGAATCGGACAATCGTGACGTAGAGCCGGATGTCAGCGTCGGTAATCCCTTTGCCGAATAGGTACGGTCCACCACGCTTTTCCAGGTGCGCCTCAACCTTGTCCAGCGCTTCGAAAAGAGGGTATACAGCTTCTTCGTACGCTTGCTGCGTTGCTGCAAAACCTGTCTTGTATACTCTACAGAGGTGTCAGTAAGTGTGGTGAGGGACAAAAGAGTAGAGGAGGGCTACGCACCCGTTATTGATCTTTTCATATACCGGAGCATTAAACTCGTCAATCTCGTCCTTGAGCTCAGCAGGAAGAAGTCCACCATCAGCTTTATTGGCCTCGCGAAGATGCTCGGGAATCAAGGAGTCAAATTCAGTGTACAGCATGCGGATGATCTCGCTGGACTCGTTGTTGACAATGGACTGTGTCTTCTTGTCGTACAGCACGGGAACGGTATAGCGGCCGGTATACTCGGGATTGTCGTGAAGGTAGAGTTGTTTGAGATTGGTGAAGCCGTAGAGAGGGTCTTTGTCGAGGGAGTGATGCAAACCGGGTGTGAACTCCCAGCCTTCTTTGCCAAGGCGGATGCCGAGGACGACCTAGGAGGAAGGAAGAAGGATCAGTAAAAGTTGAAGGTGACGGGTCATTCGGAGATGGACGAATAGATGGAGTAGGAAGACTCCATATGGAAGATTGTGCATTAGAACGAACTCTCCGCAGTTCTGAAGAGATAAAAGTATTGCTTTGTTGTTGGATATCTGCATCTCATTGCTCTTCCTTCGGGATAGAGGTCGAGCAAAAATAGGTGTACAGGAAACACACATGGCAATGGCCATGGGCAAGCTTCACACAAGAATTCAAGTAGCAATAAAATCAATAAACTCACCCTTTCAATCACATCCTCCAAACCCTTCAAACTCCTCACAATATTCGTCCTATGTGCCCTATACTCTATCAGCTTCATGCATACTTTCCTCTCCTTCCCTCACCTGCAATCAACACAGCATAAATACTTTGTGGCTACTTACCAAGGACAACCGAAGTTCAGATACAGCACATATCTCCCCTTCTCAGCGGGGTACTCAATCGTATCATCAGTATCAGACACAGGCTTTCCAACCCACGAACGAAAGCTGGAAGCTGGACGGTGGAAGCGGCCGCCTGGAGCGTTGGCGTATTTGGTTTGGTCGATTGTGCCGTCGGGGTTTAAGTGGGGGATGGTCGGCTTGGAGAGGATGTTAGGTATGGGAGGAGAGGCCAGTTTGGGAATGTGGGGTGTAGGAGAGGGAGGAGGCAGAAAGGAAGATGCATGGCGTGAGTGTGGATCATGGAAGTGGTGAGATGCCTTACGATTGCTGTTGGTGGTTGTTCTGGCTGTGACATTGTTGCTGGTCCCTGGATGATGGAGGGGTGGGTAGCTTCAAGTGGGAGGATGTCACGGGAACGGAGAAGGCTTTCTTTTTGCTTTGAGTCTTTTGTGAACAGATAGTGTTTCTTGAATGAAGATGAATTATCAAGGTGAACGGTTGATTGCAACTCTTTGTATGTGAGCACGGAGTGATTCTTAAGGGTATGGCTAGGGTGCTAGGGTAATCATGCAGTAATCACCTTGCGTAGGAAGAGGGTGATGCTGCAATGAAAAGGGGCGAATGCTTGGCGACGGTATAATGCCCTAGGGCTCAACTTGAGGCATCGGTCCGGCTTCCTCTTTCGTCCGTACCAAAGTCAAACTACAAACAGGAGGGTAACATTATCGATTGCTTCCTGTTTTATTGGTAAGTCTGCTTGTTATGATGCGTGATTGTGACACATTCTGTACTGGGTGAAGTGATGCCTTTATGGGTGTGGAATAAGAGCACGTCAGGAAGATTTAATGTAATGTTTGATGTGTTGCCATTGAAGATTGAAGAGTGAAGGAGTACAGATGGGAGTGCTATACTTCGGCTGAATGAGACACGCAAAGGAGAGGTCATCTCCAAATAGAAACACACGCCGAGTGCTGCTTTACTGCGATGCACCTGCCTTTTATGCGGCAAATGTGAACAACAACAAATCGATTGCTTGGCAAGAGTCGTGGAAGTCGACAAACATCAACTCTCAAACTAGTACTAATCTATAACACGATACAGCTTCTACGATATAAAGCACAGCTATTTTCTAAGTATCGAATCAAACCAATTTCAGCCATTCGAGAGTCAAGACAACCCACCATTACCAGCAAAAGTTACCTACTCCTCCACAATCAATCAAATTCAAATCATCATTCACCCACAATGCCCGCCAGCACACCCCACCAACCAAACACCAAAGTGTACTCCTTTAAGGACTTCTCAGACACCATGCACGAGATGTCCGCGCTCAAACTCGCCGACTGCCGCGACGTCGCCGATCTCGGTCTCCGCCTGAAAGACCTAAACGACAAACTATTGACTATGGCAGGCGGCGCCGGCGAACCAACAGCAGACGTCCATCTGATCATGAACTTCATTCAAAACCTCGGGCCACGTTATAGACTGTGGAAGGAAGAACTACTACGCGGCCATCGACTGGTTTCGGATATTCCCCAGGATCCGACGGTGTTGCGCTTCAACGATGTCTTCGTCAAGGCATTGATGCAGGAGCAGGTGTTTGAGAGAGTTGATCGAGCATTAGAAGGCGAGCCAGTGATTGATATTACGGATGACCCGGAGACTTCGGCAGAAGGCATAACAATGAAGCAAAGACAGGATTACGCAGAGGCGAAACGCAGGTTGCGAGATGATCCCAACGCGCTGAAGAAATCGATGGAAGATGAGATGACGCTCGAGGAGAGAGCAGCCAAGAGAGCAGAATTAGCGGCAATGTTTGAATCATCCAGACCCCGACTACCAATTGGGAAGAACGGTCAGGATATATCAGAGCCACTCGCCAGAACGAAAGCGTCTATGGCCGCAAAGATGCACGAAGCTATGAAGCAGCTCGAAGCATTCAAGCAGATGCAATTGGACCAGCAAGAACCAGCAGCAACAGCAGCAGCGGCAGCAGCAACGAAGACAAAGAACAAAGCCAAAGGGAGGCAGGAACAGAAACAGACACAAACTCAGACGCAAGCACAGAATACACCAGTTGTTTCGTCAAGTGGTGACCAGGCGGATTCGGCAGAATTGCTGAAGAGTGTAGAAGCGGCGGCAAATGCGGCGGAGAGTGCTGCGAGAAGACATGCAGAGATGTTGAGATCGTTCATGGCGAGTACGAGTACAGGTCAGAATGGGCGTCGGTAGTAGACAAGCTTTGAGAGAAGGAGAGAATGGGAAGTCATTATGAAAGGGACTTGGGCTCCGTGGATATGGAGAAGCATTGCCATGGCAATCAAATGACGAAAATGTCTGCATTGACACAGGAACATATTTTAGCCTGCAGCAGAATACAGTATCGTTCTACTTATGACTTTACCAGGTAGAGCAGCAGATTTAGATCATGATGATAATGAAGGAAAGCGAAGGCTGTCACAAACACTTTTGTCTTTTTAATTCCGAGACACAAAAGGCATACGACTACGTCTAAGTATACAATGCCATTACGAAAAACCTTGGAGGTGTTTTTGATCCGATCTGTTTCAGAATGTGCCCTCGAAAATGAAAATGGACGACGTAATGTGTTTGTCACTAGTTTGCAAGGCCTCCTGGCTGGAGTGTCACAACACAGACAGCATCAAGAACAGACTTCGAAGTTCAAAGATCGTTCTCTAGGATGAGATACGACTAGCTCAATGGTATAGGTTCTAGGTACAAGAGTAGTTTCGTTTCAATAATAGCGTGACAACAGTGATCATATCAATAGGTGCAACTATCAGGTCGTCCCATCATTATTCCTAGGTTAATGGCTTAGGTTTGCTGTCTGTCATGCTTTCCATCATGTCTTTCGTCCATCTAGAGTGACGTCAAATAAAGTAACGAGAATAGTACGGTTTGAGATTGAACTATGTCAGATCAAACGTTGTTCGAATGGTTTGAGTTGTTGGGTATTCGACTTGGTAGGATAGCGCTTGGCCGAGGTGTTCGCAACTCTGACAGCTGGAGTCGAACTCGCCGGGCAGCTTTGTTCAGCACAAAGGACTTCAACAGGAAATGGCATTGCTCCCTCCACTTCATCGACCATGACTGCATCGTGAACGACCTGCTTGTAGGTAGTGATACCAGCAGAATAATTCACCGTGGGTCTGTCACTGATTTCGAACTCGCATACCCCGTCAAGATCGAAACGACGTCGAGAGGAGCCTTCACCTGCATCGTTGAAACTGCGGGCCAGCATGCTCACGCTACTGTCGCGGTCTGCATGCCGAGCGAACGGCCTATAGGTTTGCGCGCTCTCAGCTTCGGGATAAGCAACAGCGTATGCATCCGCGTCCTGCATGTATGAAGCATCCTGAGGATCTGTGGGAATGACAGCCCGTCCACGTGGCGCGTTACTGACATTGATGTTGCGCCAGCCATGCCCTCGGGACCAATCACCCTCTTCGTCCAACATGTGTATGCTGCCGTCCTGCTCAACATGACGTTGCATAACGGTGTGCATCACGCCGTCCCCAAGTGTCCACGTACTCGCATTTCCTGTCGTACTGACAGCCCAAACCACAAGCCCAGATGAGCTCTGTACAGCTAGATCAACGATGTTGTCAAGATGGCCGATCTTTGCTCCACGAACAACAAGGGGCCAGCTAAGGTCAGATCCAGTCAAGCACGACGGCTCCCACCAGTATTTCCAGTTTCCTGATCTGTCCTCTTCAGTATCATCTTGTGTAGCTGCATCAGTGCTCGTGTTGAGCTTTTTGATATTAGCGAAGACGTCGGGGGGTACTGTAAATAGCACAAGATCATCCTGATATGCTGCTACCACTCTGACGCCCCAAGTAAGATCAGATCCAGCAGCATATAGAGAGACTGGCGTGTCCTTGGAACATGTAATATTGCGCGGAGGCTCAAATTGTATTTTCCTCAATAGCTTGGTGGGACCTCCGATCGGAGCATCACTGCCGAGATAGAGCCCACCAGTCGTAGGTAGTGTGAAGAGGACATGTGCACCATCACTCAAGGGTAGAGCTGCGTAGTGATCATAATCCGCCTCATGGACACCTCTACCCCAGCTCCAGACGAAATGACACTGAGCACTGGTTCGTCTGGCGAAGCGTTCGACGCCGCCTCGTTGTCCGGGACCTGCTTTGCTGCTGATCAGGCGTAGCTTGTTTGGATTGTCGATGTGTCGTCGTGACGGCAGAAAATACAGGAATTGAGAAGGAGCTGTCAATGGAAACCACTTCATCAGGTTCCTTCCGCTCGTGGCATCTACCCAATGCAGTTCTATGCCTGAGCTGCACCCGAAAGCCAAGCATCGTCGGGAAGGACAGATTGCCACAGATTGTGGAGGATCATCCGGAGAGCAGAGTGAATGGTAGACTGACAGTGGTGCAGAAGATGTTGGTATGCTCGGGCAGGACTGCTCTGGTACAAAAGAGGGCCAGTTTGTGATGACACCGTTTTCTTCCGTCGATCGTGAGACATTTCTCAAGTGTACAGACTGGTGTTGAGACAAAACATGAACACTGTTCACCCGAGTCAGGTCTTCTCCTTGTGCTCCTCTCGAAGGCACTGCCACGAGATCGTCGTTGTCGTGAATCGAGTGGTGCGAAGTGAGGGCCGAATGTCCAATGATAGACTCTTCCTCAAGCGAGCGGTCGCTGTACACGTGGGGAGATGGTGGCTCAGTAACTATATGATCCTCAAGATCACATACCATACCCATGCGACCATCCAACAGTGCCGCAACGGAGTATCTTCGAGCAGCGGTATCCATTGCTACGGCCAGTACACGTTTCGGACAAATGACGGTCGTGACTGGTCGAATATGTACACCTTCGAGATGGTAAACATATATCGAGCAGCCTTCAGCGATGAGCAGGTATTTGCCGCAATTGCTCATGGTAAACCTCAAACCACAAGATTGCTGAGACGCAGGCGTATAGTCAGCACTCGAGAGCTCAGTGAAGTCTGTTCTGCTTCGGACCACGAGAGCATTACCGGACCGTTCCTGTCCATACTCGCTAGTGGAATATGAAGGTTCCCGAAGTCCGTTGCCACTCCATTGCGGGAGTAGAGCACACTCTCTTGCAATATGACATGACAGAATCCATTGTGTTGGGGGCTTCCTTTGTGTACGAGCAGATACATCTGCGAACGACTCTACCCCAGCACCACGGCTCCAGCCACGACGCGATAACATAGTCTTCAAGAGACCGCTATCGAGACTAGCAGACATCCATGCGTGACATGTGTGTCGAGCACTGTTGAAATCATTGGGTGACAGAAACTTGAACATGTGCTGGATGATCTCATGAGGCATCCGATAGATTGCAGGAAACTTCAATGGTGCATATTCATCGACGGTATGTTGCCATGTCCTGTTGCACAACCGTAACGTCTTAAGTGTGCTGATGTCCACGAAGTCCAAGCATTGTTGCAGAACCTGTTGACGTATTTCGTAGTCGTCGTCTTCTGGAAGCTGTCTCATGTCTTCTCTCGTGTCCACGTCCATGTCTTCATAGCCTTGAAGGTAACTGTCTGGTCCAAAATACATGTTGATGGTCGAAGGACGTCTCGAGTTCTCGAAAGTGGACGGCGTGTTTGGGTCTATGTTGGACCAGCTCAGGCTGTCTGTGGACGAATCTTCTCGAAGTGCAGGACCGCTGAAGATGAAGGCGTCAGTAGCGACGAGCTCAACACTTTGCACAGTCGGATCTTGTGCTGATTGGTGTCGCCGAGCAGAGAAAGAAGAAGTAATTCTTGACGGAGTGTAGCCGTGGGAAGACTGGTTGCGAAGACTCCGGAAGGCTTGGACAAGTCGACGAGTAGGAGAACGTTCACGGAATGATGTGATTCGGCGACGTTGACTGGTTGACGCTGATGTGGTATTTTGTCCTCTTTCGATCGTTGCGAAACTGCTCATAGGCCCAGCATTTGCGTTGACGCGACCACCTTCAGTCTCGTCGGATAGGAGATCCAATGTGGACGTAGAAGAAGCGGATGATGGACAATGACGAATCTCGGCCACGCCGTGTGACAGACGTATTTGGACAGAAATGTTGAGAGACGTCGCTTTGGGATGCTTAAGTGATAACAATATATAGCTATCAATGGTTATAGTGTTGTAGCCTGTGAGTATTCATAAGTCGTTGCAGTTCGTTGATCATAATCTTCGAAAAAATAGTTGCTTGTTGTCGTTGTAAGTGGTCACATGAAGTTGGATGACACAGAGAACAACAAACAATGGAAAAGTCGGAATTCGAAAAAGGCAGTCGCGATTGGGGTATCATAGCTATACAACAAATGCAGCACTCCCATGACGCCAATCTATATGCGGGAAATAATACTCACAAACACGCTATAGTACACTTAATTCTCTTCCACATCGTCCTCTTCATCATGATACCGACCGGTGCTCTGTCGTTCACCCACTTTGCGAGCACCAGCATCTGCAATCCATACCTCTTCAAGCCTGCTATGCAGTTAGTGCTGACCATATTTACTATACAACTTGCAACTTACGGAGACACAAGATTAGGATTCACGAATAACATATTTTCGCCGCCAATGTTTATGCGAGCATTGCCTGCCTCGACATCTCGCCCATGTGCAGCTGCCTCCATTCCCCATCCGTCAGGATCGAGGAACTCAGCTTCTGTTTCTTCAGGTATTTGTCGTTCGATACTTGCGAGAGAAATGAACCTCATCAAAGGTGTGTAGCTCCGATTGTAAGCCCAGCCGAAGCATACAGTTGCTATCACGAGCGGGACAACTAATACAGCCCTTTTGTAGCCTCCCTTCAATGCTAGCTGACCAGCAGTCGTCAATTGAAATAAGACAAGACCGACAACGATACGATGACAGATCATCATCCAGGCTCTTCCAGTAGAGTGTTGGCGGTGATCCATAGCGTAGAGAAGTTGGTATTTATAGACGAAACCACCGAATACAAAGTAAATCAGACCAGAGAGAAGGACCTTCCAGGACTCACGAAGTACACTATACACCATACAGATAATGAAGATCAGGATTACCTGAGGTAAATAAAAGCCATAGTAAAAGGTCGGAGGCTGCACGAGTTCCGCATAATCGCGAGGTGTCTTGGAGCCCATGCGGTAAATGGGATAGAGTATAACACTGCCAATCTCTAGCAGCCTGAAAGGGAATAGACCAATACCTTGAAGGATGATCAAGTTTGTGTAAAACGATGAGAAGCGTTGGAGAGATAGCGCCAGGGTATACGCTATTCTTGTGGTATCCTTCAAGTTGTCCTGAAATTGCTCCCAGAATTTGTAGAAGTTCGAGAAGGTGCCTAAAACTGTAAAAATGATAAAATAATTGAAGAACAAGAAGAAAAAGTTCTTGGAGATGACCGAAAGATCTGTATCAGCCTGTGACTCCATGCCTTGCAATCTCGCTAGCCAGTCATAAAGATAAGGAACTGCGACAAAAAGCAAAGAAGACACCAGAGTCGGCAGTTGAGTCTGGACTAGCGACTTCGCAATAGGATGAGCGTCGATAGCGTCAGCAAGCTCTGGCCAGACACGCTGTATGGACTCAAGATTGAGGGCTGTGGCTAGTGGTACCAAAACTAGTGACCAGAAGACCGTCAGGACTGTTATCACTGCCGTAATCAACCAGGCTCGTGCCATACGATTTGAGCGAGGCAGATAGGTATTGCTCCAGATGACGTCTGTGGGCGCAGGTGCTTGGCGTGCAATCAAGTGCATCGGCGAAGGATCGAGTACAGCCTGAGCAGCCATTTGCTAGTGGTCACATTAGCTTCATTCCCGGCGAGCGCAGGTATTAGATACGTACACAAGCAGCCACGCTATCCAACGTCACAAAAGCCAGAGATGTAGGCTCATATTCTTTCTGCCGAAGCTTTTTGATCTCTTCGTCTATTGCCTTCAGCTTCTCTTCATAATGGTCGATCGCGTCCACTTTTCGGCCATTGCGTCGAAAGAAACCAGAGCCGATTGTGATAGTAGGCCTTTCACGTGTATCAGGTATAGTTCCAGTTGGAACATGTCCGTTGAGGGAGCGCTCGCTGTTCTCTGAGCCGTCTTCATCCTGGTAAATCCCATAACCTGAGGCTGAGGACTGCACGATCGGTAGTGCCTCTAGGGTTCTTTCGGCACGCCGCCGACCTAAAAAGACTGTCCATGCTTCCTCCACCTTCCTCAGAAGATCGTTACGTTCCGTCATCTTGTTATCGAGCTCCTGCCATTTTCTGCATAGCGTAATCTTTTGCACTTTTCCGATCTGTAGTCGCTCAATGAAATCTTTGATCTTGTCTTCGGAGCGCAAAGACTTAGGGATGCCAGAGAGCCTAATGGTCCGATCGGTGATAGTGGCCTGACTACCAAGGTACTCCTGGCGTATTGCAATAATGCGCTGTGTTTCTGTGACCAGAAGATATATTGCTAGAACAGTAAACAAATACGCGAAGACCAGATACATCCATAGGTAATCTGTATTGACATGATCGTAGAGTCCATGACCGTCTCCCGAATCGTTGTTACGCCGCGCATATTGCCAATGATCTTCAGCGAGTCGAAAGATTGGATACGTTGCATTGTCGTGCTTGGTGTCGTTGCGTCGAAGCTCGTCGCTTTTATCAGGAAATGCATCGTGAACGGGTTTGATGACTACTAATGCGAAGAACAGTGTAACGGACAGAGTCTTGATGGCGACCTTGAAGAATCTAAGAAACTGCATCCAGCAATGTCAAGTTAGCACTAGGCGAAGAGTCTGCTTTGCAGAAGGAGGGAGACAACGTACTACATAGGCATCGAGGCCTGCCGAAGCTAGCACCTGCTGCTCTGTGATCTTCCATACAACTGGGATCCAGCCAAAGAAGCTATCTGGCAGGTCAGGCAACGGCGAGGCTTCGCCTTTCTGCTTCTTCCGCGCTGCATAAAGTCCAGGCCACTTTGGTCGAAGGAACTGCAGGATCGTATCAGAACTCTGAGGTCACAGCATTACGCATACGGTATACTCACGCAGAATCCAATGAAGGCGCTAACTCCCAAAAGGACCGAAAGAACGAGTTGAATGCTGGTGTCTCGCTGATCAGTCAGACCAATTCTGTGCTCGTAGCCGTCAGATGGATCGGGCTTCGCCATAGCGGCAAGCTGGTGGAGAGATGTCATATGTAGTGGTTGGCAGGTTGATCCTGCATGATTTGATGGTGAGATCAACAAGAATCTGACCTGAGACAAGCCTGAAACAAGATCTGCCCCAGATTTTCTTAAGTCGTCATGTCTTGACATGTGATTGTGGCATGACTCGTTTTCTGCACTTCTTCTTCACGTCGCAGACGACTTGAACGATATTGACCTTACAGTAACCTTCACGTCACCTTCAACGTCGGTCGCTACGCTGACAACAACCTGTCTCAATTGACGTGTAAAACATCATACTATATATCTAGCCTCCAGCTCTATAGCTGACAGCACAATTGAGACAATTTGCACGCACTTGTCATCACATTTTTGTACCCATCAGTGATTGTGACACTCTGCCCCATATTAACCAATCTTTCTCTTTTCTTTTCGGAATATATGTCTCATCAAGTAGCAACTCAATCGGTTCTTCATATCGAAGTCAAGCTGAGAAAGGTGGACGAAGCTCATTATGTTCGCCCCGATCTGGTGAATATTGCATTCAGTGTTATCCTTAACTCGCTACTAATCTTGATCTCAGGTGGTCGACACAGTTCGAGAGTGGCTCCGTTCTGACTTTCACGTCTTACAACTCAACCAGCTAATCACCGCCTTTGGTACGCTTTTGTAATGAAAGAAATCCTCGGTTGAGCTAATTCAATCGAAACAAGGCGCGCTGGAACATTCTTCCGCCATAGAGGCGATAAAGGTCGCTGATCACTCCGGTCAAGTAAGGAACGAACTACATGATATCTACGAGACCAGCTCCGTACTTCTCGACGTTCAAGCCTATGAGTTGCTAGACAATATCCCGGAGATGCTTGAAAGAGGTGGATCACAATCGGATAGCCAAGAGGAAGAAGCACCAGAAGCACGCATGACCCTTCTTCCGAACAAGGCTTTTGATGGTTTATGGAGCAGGTGAGACCTATTTTGAATGCCTGACTGCAATGTCTTTCTAATACCTCACAGCCTTCACTTCGAAGACGACATCCCGCACGACTCCTGCGGTATCTGACGAAGATGAGTACGTAATATTCGAGATGTGTCTTGAGACCTCTTCTAAACTATCCCAGTGACACTATCTCGCAATCCAAAGCTGAACCTTGACCTTCTGAACTGGAACAAGCTCATTTTGCTGTACGGACCTCCAGGATCAGGGAAAACCTCTTTGATCATGGCGTTGGCTCAAAAGCTGAGCATACGTCTTGGAAGTCGATTCAGCGAAGGCAGACTAATTGAGATCAGCAGCCAGTCAATGCACTCCAGATGGTTTGGCCAAAGTGGCAGGCTCGTCAGCAGAATGTTCGATGAAATACTTGCAGTAGCAGAACAGGACGACCAGTGTTTGGTATGTGTGATGATTGACGAGATAGAAAGCCTTACAGCTTCGAGGGAGAAAGCTACACAGGGAAATGAATGCAACGATGCTCTTCGCGTGGGTTTTGACTACCCCGTGCCGACCACGCCCTCGTACTCACTCCTTTATAGGCAACCAATCAAATACTCACAGGCCTGGACCGTCTTCGTTCTCGATCAAATGTGCTTGTCTTCGCAACGAGTAACTTACTCGATGCTATTGATCCTGCATTTCTCGATAGAGCAGACATCAAGCAGCTAGTTCCGTCGCCAGGTCCTGGAGCCATCTATGAGATCCTGAGAACTACGCTGAATGAGCTAATACGCTGCGATGCTATCACTTCAACGGGTGCTGGAATGGAAGGGGTGATTATGGAAGAGGCCAATGGTCGAATTGGGGAGTGGACTTTGGTACAAAACAAGATGTTACCACAATTGAAAGAGCTCGAGCTGTTTCCAGAAGGAAGGCAATTGTGGGGCATTACTCGAAAGTGTCAAGTAAGGAACTCCTAGGTTATACTCTGTGCAAAACTAACTTCACCAGGGCCTGAGCGGACGGACCCTACGTCGATTTCCATTCTCTGCCATTGCGCTTCACACATACACAGAGACATGCTCGTTGTCCGAAGCATTGGCAGCGCTCGAGAAAGCCGTTGGTGAGTTACAGCAGACAATGCCTTACAGAGGTTTTGGCATTTGATGAAGTGGAGTGTGTCACTGTGCATTAGCCGTGTGCTTGTACAAGAAGGATTGCTGTTTACATAGCTGGTCTCGCTGAGTTGTCCAAGAAAGGCTCGTGTGGTCACGAGGTTGCTCAGTGCTCAAATTTAGCTTGGTTCAAGACTTGAAGGACAGCAAATGGGACAGGAGGAAGAAGAGACATACTTTTAAGCTAGATTAATAATCGCAATCGATACCACCACGCGAGAACACACTTTTTGCATCTGAAACGCGTTAAACAGACCACTTTCTGTTTCTACGTACTAGTGCTGTCGTAACTTCAAGATGGTCAGTAGTATGACTGCTGTTAGTCTGGCCAGATACTAACTTACCGTAGTCATACCAAAATCCAACACAGATCTTCGCAGAGGATGTGACAGAAGAGAAGGGAGAGAATGCTCGTCTTTCAGCATTCGTTGGCGCTATCGCGGTCGGCGACCTCGTCAAGAGCACATTAGGCCCGAAAGGAATGGACAAGATCTTACAATCAGCGTACGCGTCCTACTTATGCTGCTGATAAATACCAACTCTCTGACAAGACATTAAATATATAGTTCCACAGGAGAAATAATGGTAACAAACGATGGTGCCACAATCCTCAAGTCCATCGCCCTAGACAATGCAGCTGCCAAAGTCCTGGTGAACATTTCAAAAGTACAAGATGATGAAGTTGGAGACGGCACAACATCAGTAACAGTCCTGGCAGCAGAATTATTACGCGAAGCCGAGTTTCTGGTCAACCGCAAGATTCACCCTCAGACTATCATTGAAGGCTACCGGATAGCCAGTGCTGCGGCATTGAAGACATTAGAGAACTTGGCGGTAAACAACAGCAACAACCCAGTGGCATTCAGGAAAGACCTTGTAGCAATTGCAAGAACAACTCTTAGCTCAAAAGTGCTCAGTCAAGATCGCGAAATGTTTGCTGAACTCGCTGTGGATGCTGTCTTGAGGATGCAAGGTTCTACAGATCTCAGTCACATCCAGGTCATCAAGAAAGCGGGTGGAAAGCTCAAGGATTCCTATCTGGACGAGGGTTTCATCTTGGACAAGAAGTTTGGCGTCAACCAACCGAAGAGGATCGAGAAAGCCAAGATCTTAGTCGCAAACACGTCAATGGACACAGACAAGATCAAGATCTTTGGCGCGAAAGTGAAGGTTGACTCAACGGGCAAGCTGGCAGAATTAGAAAAGGCGGAGCGCGAGAAGATGAAGCAAAAAGTGGAGAGGATCAAGGCGCATGGTATCAACTGTTTCGTCAACAGACAACTCATCTACAATTGGCCCGAGCAGCTGTTCAGTGATGCTGGAATTGCCAGTATTGAACACGCAGACTTCGACGGTGTGGAGCGATTAGCTCTAGTAACTGGTGGAGAGATCACATCGACATTCGATCATCCAGATCAGGTCAAGCTTGGACAGTGTGATTTGATCGAGGAGGTCATCATTGGAGAAGACACACTCATCCGCTTTTCTGGTTGCGCTGCTGGAAAGGCATGCACAGTCGTGCTTCGCGGAGCGACAGAACAACTACTCGACGAGGCAGAGCGCAGTCTGCATGACGCTCTAGCAGTATTGTCCCAAACAGTCAAGGAGCCTCGTGTAACTCTTGGTGGTGGTAGCGCGGAGATGAACATGGCGAAGGCTGTTGACCAGGCTGCACAGAACGTGGCTGGCAAGAAGGCTATCGCTGTCGATTCTTTTGCCAAGGCGTTACGACAACTTCCCACTATCCTTGCTGACAATGCCGGTCTGGATAGCAGTGATCTTGTTACGAGGCTGAGGAGTGCAGTATATAGCGGTATGACCAGCTCAGGTCTCGATTTGCTGACGCCAGGAGGAGGCATTGCAGATATGCGGGATCTAGGAGTTGTAGAGAGCTACAAGTTGAAGAGAGCAGTAGTGTCGTCGGCAGCAGAGGCAGCGGAGCTACTGCTAAGAGTCGACAACATCATCAGGGCTGCGCCGAGAAAGCGTGAACGCATGTAGAGGAGACGACCAAAGAGAAACAATGGGCATGATGAAACGACTTCAAAAACACTGTATATAAGCCTCGGACAACCGCTACGAGGAACAGAATCTTTCGATCTTCACTTAAGCGCTCTCTTGCACATTGACCTTCCTTGAACTTGACCGATCACTAGAGCATCGAAGCGAAGCTGACTCCACCACCTCCACACTCTCCACACTATTGCTTGCAGCTCAGTAGCCTTGCTGAAGTGTCCAAGTCTGGCACTGTTGCAGAGAAAGTCAGCCTTGTGCGACCATGTCAACATAGATAAATCCGTGAGCGCCTACGAAGGTATCGTGTGCAATAATTGATGAGATGCAGGCAGTGCTGATCTATAAAGAGCCGCAGTCTCTTTCCATTGGCTTCTGAGGAACGCGCGCCTGCCTTGCAGTAGTTCAACGGCCAAGTCTCCTTGGGGTGATCGATCGCACATTTGTAAAGCATAGCATAGCATTCCTTTCTAATTCTCTGCTTCATCTTCATCGTCCATTTCGAAACTAACACAGCATCATTTTCATGGCCCGTCGCCATCGTGGCGGGTCTGCCTTCTATCATTAATACCAAATGATGCCTCTACGACGTCCGCCTGATTCGACCATCAGCGTCACAACTGTGCTCTTCGCTCTTTTTCTCTTCGCACATCTTCCATTCTTTGCAGATGCTCAGCAGCAGCATTCGCTTCGGCAGAACGATGCCGCCTACACTCAGCTACAGCGAGGCAAAAGTACTTGGACGGAAGGAAAGGAGGACGACAATAACAATCCCATAAATCAAAGAGCTCGCAGAGCAAACCATCATCAACAACAACATCATTACAACAGAAACAACAACGCAGCATACAGAACAACAGACGTGCGCGCCCTCGCAACTTTCGCTCCTTCTGGCCGCCTGAACCACAATGGCGACGTCCGAGCATCTCCTGCACAGTCCGGAACCACCACCGCCGGACTATCTTCGCGCCAGCCGACGCGTTCATTGCAGGATTGGGAAGTTGAGGACATTGTCCTACTGGCGACTGTCGACGGAATGGTCTATGCAAAGGAAAGAAAGACAGGGAAACATCTCTGGGCCTTTGGCATGGATAGACCTATGGTCGAGACGGTATATCATCAGAAAGATCAGACCGGACAAAGTGGCAGTGAGCAGAGCAACCCGCAGGACTTCTACTGGATAGTGGAGCCTTCACAGGATGGTGCCTTGTATGGCTACACTCCTGGATCACCATTTGGAATGCAAAAGTTGGGTCTTACCGTCAAGCAGCTAGTTGATGAACTGGCACCCTATGCAGCGGAAGATCCACCCGTGGTCTATACTGGAGAAAAGAAGACTACTCTGTTTACGGTAAATGTGCAGACAGGAGCCATTACCAAAACTTTCAGCCCTTCCAGGCCATCGATGTTCGAAGAAGAGGTCTGTATGCAAGAAGACGACCTCGATACTTTTGATGCTGCGACCTGCTTGGCAACTGGCACCTTTGTACTCGGACGTACTGACTATACGGTCGTAATACAGAGCAGTCTGACTGGACGAGATATATGCACTATTAGATACTCCGAATGGGTGCCAAATATGCGCGACAGGGATCTGCATAGCCAGTATACATCAAGCAAGGATAATCGATACGTTTATAGTCTTCACGACGGCAGGGTCTTTGCACTTGATCATTTTGATGGTGGTTATTTTGAGCAAAAGCCGCGATATCAGCACAAACTCGAATCTCCTGTCGTGCGGGTCTTCGATGTAGCACGACCAACAGAATCATCTACAACAGATGCACCACTGGTCATTCTACCTCAACCTATTACTCCTGTGTCTACGGAAGGTCAATATCCTTTGGATGATCCACGAATATTCGTGAACTGTACGGCCGCTGGAAGCTGGTATGCGCTATCTGAAACAAAGTATCCTCATGTCACAGATGGTGTGCAAACCGCGCAAGCAGCTCTAGACGACTGGATTTATGATCTACCCCACCTTGCAGGCTCCGTCGATGAGCAGCTGAAAAAAGCTCTTGTCGGCGTCCATGCCCTATCGTATGCAGAAGTTCTCCCAAAGGAAGTTCCTCTGATTACAGGCCCAGAAGATGTGCCTAAAACCATCTCGGGTTATCCTTCACTCGACAATGGCTATACCCAGGATACACTTCTTCTACCTCGAACACCTCAATCAAAAACCAATAGCTTTACACAGGGACTCCTTGGCTTGATCGTTATTGCTTGTCTTTTAGCTCTGAGCTATGCTGGTTTCACAGATAGAGGCTTTGGACGACGAAAGATCAAACAGTTCATTCAACCATTGGTTGACTTTACACCGGAGGGACCCGTGGAGATCAAGAAACAGGTGGAAGTGTTGTCCGACAGACTGCAAACAGAGGCAGAAGGGATGCCAATGGACCTGCCTACAACTGCACTCGAGACCGAACCAGAAGTAGCTCAGGTTGAAGCTGAAGCTGGAGTGACAACTCAACTTGAAGCCCAGGTCGATGGTCAAGCTGAATCAGTGGGACCCCAGAAACTCGAAGAGCCTACCCTCGAGTTGGCGCCAATTGATGTGCAGGTCGAGCAGCTGAAGGAACTCCCCGAGCAGCTGGGAGGACCAGAGATAGAAGTTGCTAGGCAGGAGCCTGTCCAAGAACCTGTCGTAATTGAGGCTATTGATGAGATTTCTAAGACTACTGAAGCTGAATCGTTAATGCCAGCAGCCGAAGCCATTCACTCCCTGCCAATCTCGGAAGCAGCTGTCCAGCTATCGTCCACCGAAGATCAGGGAACGAACTCTGTCGAAGCAGAACTCACTCCGCTATCTGCGTCTACTGCTCCAATTGTATCAGTTGTGCCAGAGGAGCCAGTCGTCCCAACAATTCCAGCAACTTCTACACCACCGCCACCGCCTACCACGCCAACGCCCAAGCCAAAGAAGAAGGCACATAGAGGTAAGCGTGGTGGTAAGAAGCTCAAAGACGACAAAGAGTCCCCCGATGAAGCCATTGAAGATGTAGATGCCGTTGGCGAAGGTGTGACTAAAGTCGGTGATGTAGTTGCAGTTACTCCACAAGCAGTTTACGAAACCGATGGACGAACGAACCTCAATGGTCTAGTTTTCAACGAGAACGAAGCGCCCATTGGTAGTGGTAGTGGCGGTACGCTGGTTTACAGTGGCGAGTGGGAAGGCCGTCCTGTCGCTGTCAAGCGTATGCAGCATGTCCACTTTGAGCTTGCTCAGCAAGAGATCGAAATCCTGGGACATAGCGAAGAACATCCTAATGTCATTCGCTATAAGTGTACTCGACAGAACAAGGACTTCTTATTCATCGGTCTCGAGCTATGTCAAGGTAGTCTGTACGACCTTTGGGGTAATGGACCTGGTCAGATGCCACTTCCAGACAGTAGATATGGTGGGCTGGCGAATGATATTGGTAGAGAGCCAGTCAAAGCTCTGAAGCAGTTGGCGGAGGGCATGAAGTATCTCCACAGCTTCCGCATTGTCCATCGCGACATCAAGCCTCAAAATATCCTCATCGCCTACGCCAAGAACTTCAGTACCAGCACCTATCCACGTCTCGTTATTTCCGACTTTGGTCTTTGCAAAGTTCTTCCCAACGATACTAGCACTCTGCTCGGCGCCACAATCGCCGCAGCCGGTACACATGGTTGGAAAGCACCCGAGCTCATCAATCAACCTGTAATGTCTGGCTCACAAAACTCTGCCAGCAACAGTTCGCTCACTGGCGCTGACGGTCAAGGTGGTACCTCCCTTGGTGTTCGACGCGCTTGCGACATCTTCTCGCTCGGCTGCGTCTTCTTCTATGTGCTCACTCATGGCCAACATCCCTTTGAAGACCCAGAAGGCTGGTCAGGCCTCCGCGAACGCAACATTAAGCTCAACCGTTCGAACTTCGAGCCCATTGAGATGTATGGCGCAGACACCACCGACCTGATCCGTTGGATGCTGTCACCACGCCCTGAAGATCGACCCACCGCCGCACAAGTCCTAGCACATCCTTTCTTCTGGAATGCAGAAGACAGACTCGAGTTCTTGTCGCTAGCTAGTGATCGCTTCGACCAAGAGCCCCGCGACGGCACCAGCATCGTCCTTGACAACCTCGAAAGCCGCGCCGAAGATATCATTCCCCGCATCAACACGTCCAACCTCTACTCCTCTATCGCAGCACAACACAAGAGGCTTCCTGACGGCCGTCTCGCCTCCGAAGTCCCTGCAGCGCTACCTGACTACAACTTCCTTGCTGTCCTGGACCGCAAATTCACGGATACTCTGGGCAAACAAAGGAAGTATAATGGAGCCAAGTTGGCGGATTTGCTGAGGGCGTTACGGAATAAACATCATCATTGGGATGATATGCCGGAGGATGTCAAGGCGAGAGTGGGAGAGGTGCCGGAGGGATATTTGGCGTACTGGGAGGGCAAGTTTCCGGGGTTGGTGGTTGGTGTTTGGAGGGTTGCGAGGGAGTGTGGGATTGGTGGGGAGAGGAGGTTTAATAGGTGGTTTATTGGGAAAGGTGGTTAGTGGGAGATGTGAGCGGTGGGAAGTCTTGTGATTGCAGGCGAGAGATCAATTAATGCGATGACTTTTGTATGATTAAGGCTGTTTGTTGCGAAATTACCGCTTTGGGAGCTATCAATGCATTTATGACATCAAAAGCGAGCGAGCTTGCCGGAGTACTGTAAACGTGCTTGCAATTGCTTGCGGAACAATGCACAAGCTCCATATGGTTCTGCTGCGCTCTGGGCCGACACGTCTTCATTGATCTTCCAACTGTTGGCTTCAAGTTCGTCGTGCGCATAAATCACTCAGTGCATCCTTCATTTGTCTACAGGATCAGAGCCTCATCATAATAGTCTGCTCTTCTATTCCATACCTCTGCTTCTACACAACACAACACGAGCAAGCTTACCCGAGTGACACAGCACGCCAGAACATTGACACACTTGGTCTCGTTACTGCTACTCTCTAAGAGACGACTCGTTGTTAACTTTCGACAATCTTCTGTAGGGCAAGCTTCGATCTTGCTTTCGAGGTTGTAATTGGAATAACAAGGCATAGAATACTTGTAGGTAGAATGTTATACCCTATTCTGATACCTGATTCCATTCTTGTTCTGTGGACTGGCTTCTTCTTCTTCTTCTTCGGTCTACCTACTGTATGTTTTACTAGACTATTCTCTTTCTCGACTGTTTTTTTTTTTTTTTCGTTGAAATTCAAGCAAACTCAGATTCATCAATAGAAATGGCGGACCATTGCAAATCTCTCTTTGTTGGCTTCAAGTCGTGATTTTGGTTATTAGCAAGCATCTTAAAGAAATCATTATGATGTAACACTTCTGTTCTTCTGTTCTATTCACATGACCTCCCACCACCACCACCACTCTTATCAATCTGCACCATTCTATCCTCTCCTCCACTAACAATCCCAACCTCCTCATCCCAACACATCCCAAACACCTTAACCCCCTCCCCACCAGGCACAACATCACATCGCTCGTTCCCCCTCCGCGGCACCCGAAACGTCGCACTACCCACTTTGCTATCTTCTCCTCCTCCACCTAACGCCTCACCTCCCTTGGCATTCCGCACATCCCACACCCGCACAGTCCCATCATGACTACCACTCCCCAAGCCCCAGATACTTCTCGGATCAGCCGCTAGCGTAACAACGTCATTCCTATGCCCTTTCAAACTCATCACGACGCTCTTGCCTGCCCCTGCATCTGAACTCGATTCTCGTGGATCAACAAGCAACACCGTCCGCGCCGACGTCGTGCCTATCGCCACCAACCCTAGCTCTTTCAGCCCGCATAGAGCACTCAGCGGCGTATGTGCCGCCACAACTCGCGACGAGACGCATGCGGAGGTGACGAGATCCCAGGTGCGGAAGGTGCGGTCGGAGGAGGCGGTGTAGGCGACTGTGGCGTCGGCGGGGTGGAAGATTGTGCTGCGCACCGGGCCGGTGTGGCCTATCAGCCGGGATGAGGGGCCTGCTGTTGGGGTTGACGAGGCGGAGGAGGAGAGTTTGCGGCGTTTGTTGCTGTTGATGAAGGAGGTGGGGAGGAGGTTGCTGGGTGCTGGGGTGGTCTGAGAGGATGGGGAGGTGGACCAGACGAAGGCGGTGTGGTCGGTGGATGCGGAGAGGATGTGAGATGTCGGTGTGTGTACTGCTAAGGCGTTGACGGGCCCGCGGTGGCCGTAGAGGTCGAGTGTCGGTGATATTGTGCCGCGGTTTGAGGCTGTAAGGTCGTTGCTGTCGTTGTTGTTTTCGTTATAAGACCACACCGTGATACTCCTATTCCAGCCTGCAGAGACGAGCGATGTAGGACTCAACCACGCCGTGCTCAAGATCTTCTGCGCTGTTCCCGTGTGGTCGCGCGCAGCGGGCGACGTGGCGACGATATTCCCCGACATATCCCAGACGCGAAGCAGCCCGTCATAGCTGGCTGAAAGTATACGTTCTTGACCTGATGCAACATTGCTTTTCGTCCAAATGCTGGCGGGAGATGTACGACTCAAGACATCGACGCTGCTGACCCAGTCGTCGTGTTCGAAGGAGGCGAGATGTTGCGGTGGGAGTTGGGCGCGGATGTATTCGACGTTCAGGGTTGTTTCGGCGGAGATGCCGTTGGTGGTGAGGAAGTCGTCGATGGAGGTGCGCAGGAATTGGCCGTTGATGAGGAATTCGAAGGGGACTGGGGTGGGCGATTCGAGGAGGGTGTTGCAGAGGGTGGAGAGGGCATAGCGGCGGAGGTCTAGTAGTTGTTTGGAGTGTGTTAGGAGGGGGATGTTGTGTTTTGTATAAGATGATGTGATTTCCTTACTTGTTGATACTAAGATTGGCCCTGGCTTTTCTGGGAATTCTATTGATTCATCGCGTGTGCTTAGTTGTATTCTGACTTGTGTGGTGTTGGCCGTAGAAGTAGCTGCAGCTGTTATGGTTGTAGTCGCCATTGTCGAGAGGATGGGTTGCAATGAGGATTCAGAGATGTTTGAAGTCTGTTTGACATCTTCGAGACTTTTTTTGGCCAAGACATGATTGTCTGGAGGTGACTCCGTGAGTGTAATCATTAAGTTTATGCTTCAGTCAGTTCAAAATATATCAATCAATTCATCAAATCATACTGAATGAACACTTGTGCCATGCTCAATCCTTCACATCCGTCCTAAAAGTCAAACTAACTCTCCTCCAGCCGCCCTCCTTACCCTTCACCCTCCCCCTCGTAATCTCATGCTGCCACCTCCTCCTACTCTCCCCAGTCATGACCATCATTCCCCTCCTCTCCAACCACACATCCCTCTTGACCCCCGTCCTAGGCGCCTTCCCCGCCTTCCCCGTCCTAACACTCCCATCATCCGCCTTCTCCAACTCATGAAACCTCATCACATCACTCCCAGCAAGAGTAACAGCACAAACCGGCTCACCGAAGCGGAAATTCTCGACGTGTGCGCTTATGCCATGGCCTGGTAGGTATTCGTTGACTATGCAGAAGGCTGGTTTGTTGCGTTCGGTGTAGAAACCGGCGGAGATCATTCTGGTGATTAGGAAGTCGAGCTCTGGCGGGATTGGGCTCGCAGTGTAGATTTGTGATTCGATGGCTTTGCGCTCGGAAGGGGTTGCGGTGCGTGGAGGCATTAAACAGTATGTGCCGCCGTAGTGGAGGGTGCGGCGGCTGAGGTCTGTGCGCCATGATTCACAGTCGAGGAAGTTGAGGAGCGTGGATTCTTCGGCTGGAGTGATGAAGTTGGGGTGGAGTGAGAGACCTGGTGGGAGGTTTGGGAGGTTCGAGGTGGTCGAAGGCTTCTGCGTGAGGTTTGAGGTGGTTGGAGGCTTTGGTAATGAGTCGTGGGTAGTGGGAGAGAGCTTGATCTTTTTTAGAGGTGAAGCTGAGTGTGTGGCGAAGTAATCATGAAGAGTTTTGCGTTTGTTTGATGAGGATGAGGGTGAGATGGCTATTGTTGTCATGTTTGTGAACGTTTAGGATGGTGATACAGGAATTATCTCGTCTGCGTCTCAGCTCGACGTTGACGGGTCCGTGTCGTCTTGTGTTGTGTTTCGAGGTAGACTTTTGCCACTGCGGTGCAGTACTCAACGACGCTTACAGTATCAGAGTATTTCTGTATCAGGAAAATATCATATCATTCTTGCATCGGCATTTGAGTTTGACTGTATTCTAGAGGATCACTTCGGTCATGCACAGTAATATTCACAAGTGGTTGTGTACATATAGAGGAGAAGCTAGGCACTAGGTAATTAGATGTTGTTGGAAGTGGCAAAAATGTGAACTTCGAAATCATATATACATAATCTATCATATCAATTCGTGAAACATACTTTACATAGAAGGTCGTCGTCTATATACCAAAAGCACAATCTCATACCCAATTATGCGGCGAAGGTTGCCTATATCCCATATCTCGGTCTCGTGGTAGCATCGATTCCTGGCTATACATTCTCACCGGTCCATGCCTACCACCCATACCCGCTGCAGAGACAGTCAGTCTCTCTCTCGACTCCCTTCTAGCTACTTTGGAAGGCGGAGAAGGCGTTTCCTCCCTATTCAGCACCGGGCTGTATATGGGACTTCGGCCTCGAGTGTGCAAGTCCACAATATCAAACTTTGGCATGTAAGATTCCTTCTCTAATGGGTATAGTATGCTGTTGTGCGGTTCTAGCGATGTAAGCTCGTCGCCATCGCTATTTCTCTTCTTTTCGTTCTCTTTTCGGTTCTTGCGATGGGGGTTCTTTTTGCAGCAGGAAATGATGGCATTCGCGGCGATCAAGATGGCAAGCAGAGCGGTAAGAACCGCTTGGATGATGAGGAGGACGAGACCGACGATGCTCTTGGTCGTCGTAGAGAAGCCCATTTCCTCGACAAAGATGAGAATACATGCGATGGAAATGACACGTACAACTTGAATCATAATGTTGATCCAATTACCCGACCGACGCTCAAAAGGCCGAGTCCAGAGTAGAAGCACAAGTAACAGTGCATCGACGCCGAGTTGAGCAGATGTCTGCGCCAGGCCATGTCCATCAAGAGCAGCAATGATGGATCCGCGTGCGGCCATGTAGACGATAATAGGGATAAAAATCCACCAATAGCCCTTCTTGTAATTCTCATAGAAGAAGCTATAGCGCTGCCATGTCTCCTTGTCGTCATAGAGAGCGCCGCCTTTGTCGTCGCCGTATTCGGAACTCTTTTGGTGAGCTTTTTGGTAGATTTTGAATGTGAATGCCAGTAATATTAAGGTGAAGATGCCGAGGGTGACTCCTGCTAAGATCTTTCCAGCCCAGGAATCTCCGTTCTTGAACTCGTAACAGCAGTATAGTACCCATACCCCGTAGAAGAGGAGGACGAGGTTGGTGATAGTTTTCGCCAGAAGCCACCAATATCTTTCGCGAAATCCAAGGAGCTTCTTTGGTAAGGTGCCGAATAAGCACCATCCTTCCAGAAAGAGCTTGAGCGCGAGGATTCCGACGGTGACAGCTCCTATCACAACGGCAAAGAAGAGTAGAACAGTCATGAATGTGTTGCCGCTGGGTACACTTAACTCTTCCACGAAACCTCGAATACCACTGACGAGATTGATCTCCTCATTCGATGTAGAGTTCGTAGTGGCATTGGTGCTGCCACCAAATAAAGAGCTAGTCGTTCCATTCACACTTGTGATGATGTCTCGAGGGACAAGTGCGGTGCGAATAAGATTGCCGAGACTCCGTTTTGTATTTGTCGTCAAGTCGCTCTTGTACACCAGAGTCGAATGCTGGAGGTATTCATAGTTGTTATCCGTCAGATTACCACCTGTGCGTGCTCGGAAGCTGTCGATTGTAATCTGCATATAACCCCAGCCAATCATGCCACTACTGAAGCCAAAGTTTTGTGTATAACTTCGGTACACAGAAGGATAGTTGACGCTGAGCATACCATTCATCGCCATTGTTTGGAACCAGCCGAATGTCTCGAAGAATGAAGGACTTGGGCCTCCTCCTGTGCTGCCTACAGTGTGTGCCCCGCCAAAGGCCAGACCTGCTGAACCAATGGATGCAATCGCTGATACACCTGCAATGATCGCAGAGCCTCCTACTATTCCAATAGCTGCGTATGACGCTGCAGGTGTGTTTGCTGTCTTGCCGTTCGTTACACTTGTTTCGACACAAGCGAGCTCGTCTGATCCTTCTGCTGATTTGAGAGATAATTTGGCATTTCCTTGAAGGTTAGGTATAGCATAGGCGACTGCAGGGATTACGGAGGCATATTCTGCGGGTATTGTGTAGGAGCCTACAGCACTGAAGTTGCCAGCGGGTACTATCACAACATTAGTCATCGTGAGGGATACTGTTATCTTGCATGTATATTACTTACCAGGACATAGTTGGTCAATATGCGTAGAAGGATCGCAAGGATCCAAGTCTTTAGAATATACCAGTTTGCCGTACGCATACACTGCTAAACTGGCTGTGACATTCTGTACTACCATACTTTCTGCAGCAACATCAAAGGTCACCAGGTTGTTAGTCTCATCGAAGCTCAATGTCAGGCTCTGAACAGTAATGGTGGCATTGTCGGCTCCGCAACTGTCGAAACCAGTTGTCTGCAGGATGTTGCCAGCGGAGACGGTAATCGGTAAGGATATCGTGAGTAGGAGTAGGGAAAGAAGGTCGACAGGAAGGCAGTTGAGAAGTCTCATTGTGTAGAGCAACAGGATGAGAAAGTCAATATGAAGTGGCAAAGAGAGTATGAGGCCAGCTCAAGTGAATGACAGTCAGCAAAGAAAGGAAGGTCGAAGGATGCAGGTAGACTGGTAACAAGGAATGAGAAAGGACTGCGTAAGGCATGGTAGAGATTGAAAGGGGTCTTTGAATGTGAAACATCGCACAAAAGTGGATGGCGGGTGGATAGACAAGCATGAGCTCCGTCCATCTCGCCCTCCGTTGTCAGTGTGTCGCCTCCTGAAACATCCGCAGGCACGATCAGTATTGTTTTGTGTTGTAGCTCGCGTCTGCACAGAGTTTGGCGCGTTTCATTTTCGCGCTAACTTCCATCGGCCAAAGCTTATCACCACGACCACACCACTTTGCCGCATGCACCATCTCGTATCCGTTGCCTCCTTCAGCCTTCTACGCAACTTTCCTCTGTCCTCGTCAGATGTCGTCGAGGAACCCATGCAGCCCTGCAGGATGTCTGGCCATGTCAGTGTGCCTGAGATATTTCGTCATAGTAACAGAATGACATAGTGACCTTCTGAGTAATATTGTCTACAACATCCACGACATGCTTTGTCTGTAACTATATCGCGCCCCCAGATTCTCACGATTGAGGTGATCTTGTCTAGCTACGAGGCGTGTGACCCGATGCTGTAGTCTTCATGCCTAGCTAGGTAGTCACGCAAACCTGACTAGTTCCTGCTCGACAGGATTCAGGGCCATATAACGACGACGAGGTTATGGTGTCCTCCTCAGGACGTATCAGACAGTGTCAATAAGACAACATCGAGCCGGTAGCATGAATACCACGCCCTCTACCTACCTCCAACTCGTATCAGAGTGAACAGAAGCATAAACTATTACCGTGACTAAAATAGAAGCCCAGCCACGTGCTTTCTCGTCTAGAAGCTCGCTCCCCCACATTCTCCGCCTTCTCCAATGCCAGATCCTCTTATCAGACCTCGTTCCTTCTCCGACGAGGCCAGCTTGACGAGGATCAGCCTGTACAGCAGCCAGCATTGAATGTCTTCTCTTCTGCCCTTCTCACCTTAGCAAGATGAGTGCGACACCCGTCACCGACTTCCTGGACTTGGCCAAGAAGGCTCTGCAGGATGCCAGGAACAACAAGCAGCAGTTAACCCTCGTCGTTGGCAAGGACGACCCTGACCTCGACACCATTGCCTCTGCTGTCATCCTGGCCTACTTTCGCACTGCCTTTCCTCCCAAAGATCCATGGAGCGCCTGGTACATTCCCATTGTCAACGAAAGCCGTACAGTGCTGGAATCGTATCCGATGCTCACCCGTGCTCTGCGCCATGCCTCCATCGACTTACACCACCTCACAACGCTGGAAGACTTGGTAGTGGAAGGGAGATCGTCTGGACTACATGAAGATGTGACGAGATTCTTCTTCGTGGATCATAATGTAAGAATGAGAAGACAACCGGGAAGCGCAGATTAGTACTAACGACCGACCAGATCACACTCGGAAGAAACAAGCAAAACTACAGCACAAAAGTCATTGGCTGTATCGACCATAACCCAGACACAAACTACGTACCTCGAAATATGAAACCCGAACCTCGTATCATTGTCCAATCAGGAAGTTGCACCAGTCTGGTAGTATACTTCAGTCGGCGATCGTGGGAAGCACTGCAATTCGAAACACCAGACGAAGAGGCTGCCTTGGCGAAACTAGGACTTGCTGCGATTCTGGTAGATACGGAGAATCTGACAAGCAAAGTCACTACAGAAGAAGACGACAATGCAGTAACCTTTTTATTATCCAGGATCAAGCTGGCTCAAGGTGGGAAAGACTTTGACCGTACCGATTATTACTACGATATCATTGGACAAGAACGACCTCGAATGAAGAGAACAATCACGTCTGAACCCACCCCTGTAGCTCCTGTCGTCGTTATACCTGAACCTGAGCCAGTCGTCGAAACGATACCTGAGCCTGAACCCATCGTCGAGCCACCACCACAAGAAGAGGAAGTCATTCCCGAACCAGAACCAGAACCAAGACCCGAACCCATCTTGATCTTCCCTGGCTTCCTTGAAACAAGTCCCGTTGCCCTCGCCCAGCCTAGAGGCGTCAAGAAACCCATGCCAGAACCCGAGCCTGTTGAAAGACCCATTACCCCTCCTGCTCAAATGGAGCCAATCACACCCATAGTCAGTCCACGTTCTGCATTCCCCAGAGTCTACCTTGACGAAGTCCTCGACCACGACTTCGAGCTCGGTTACGAAGGTGGTGGCGCTATTGGTATCACAAACACAAGAATGAGTCTAGCAGGCATGATTGCACACGCCGAGCGGGATCTAGTCGAGCGCGCTATCGAAGACAGCGCAAGTGGGGGCCAATCTCCATCGAAAATCATGCAAGGCACACCTTTCACCTCCGCAGTCCGCGACTTTGCGCTAAAGAAAGGTCTCTCCGTCTTCGCCATCCGCACAACCACCTCCCGCGGCAACGAACTATTCATCTGGGTCTTTGCAAAATCCATGTCCTACTATATTCCACGCTTCGTCCAGAGTCAAGCCAGCTACTGCAAGCTGGAGAAGTGGGGTGACGACGAAGACGTACTCACAAGAGAAGCAAGTGGTATCAATCAAGGCATGATGGCGGCATATTGGTTGAGGAAAGATCCGGGCAGAGATGCGGTTAAGAAGGCGCTGCTGACGGGGACGACGTATATTTTCTTTGGGTAAGTTACTATTTAAGATGGAGGGGATGCTTAAGACAAAGCTTAACAATTTAATAGTGCGCCGAGTCCGCCTCCGAAACCGCCGGCGGCCAGGAGGACGAGGACGAACAGTAGTATGGTTGCGATATAGTGGACGTTGGTGGGGGCGACCGGTGGGTGAAGGGGACTTGTGGACTGGATGGATGGAAAAAATTGATTGTGTTTTGTGTGAGGCATTGCATTTTTAGCTTGGAGCTTGGATGGGATGCGTGGGCGGTTCTTTGGATATTGTTGCTCATCTGACACTCTTTGGCATCTGCATGGTATGGTAGCTGCATGCAAGTTGGACTATTGAAAAGCTGGTATTGTATCAACTTCCACGAGAAATACCATTTGACAATTGGTCAAGTGCTGGTTTGCTTCACCTCTCGATGTCACTAATCACACATTTTCACAGCTTAAGCGCCTCATCATTGATAAACTGCTTCCTGCATACTGTAGTCTTACCCTCCGAAAAGAAGCTACCCGGATTTAGCCGCACAGGAGAGAAAGCCTTGAACCGCACTTCCCAGATGCCTACATGCAAGAGGAAATAACAAGCTACAAGCTCCCCTCTGGGTGAAGCACTGGACCGACAGTCTTCGTCGTTTCGTGTAAGCTTTTTCTCCCAGCTCATCTGAACATCTCAGCCTCAAGCAAAAGTACAGCTCGCAGAGTAATAAAAGAGTCAAAGGTGGAAGGATGGTCAAGCTTCAGCATGAGTGGTAGGACGAGGATTCCTCTTCCTTCAACACCATGAGTCTTTCTCTTTGGGGGCTTGATACCGAGTCTGGTCTTTGCTACATCAACCTGGGAATATTCGTACCCAAATGGCTTTTTTATACGCACCTCCCCCTCTTTCCTCATCTATTTACATCTTCAACAACAAAGCAAACTTCCCTCCAGTTTCGCAGTGATGCTGCATCCGTTCACAGCTTGCGCGTCTGCACACCCTGCGCCTCGTCCACCTCCCTACTTAATACAGTCAAAGTCCGTAATGCCTCACTAACCTATCTCATACCGTTTTGCTCTTTGCTCGGACCAAGTCAATCTCCCGTCTCAAATCTACAGCAAAAAGGGTCAAGATGCAGCTTCCCTTCTCCCTCTCCTTCCTAGGCAACGTCTTCTCCCTCGACAACTTCGATCCTAGACCTCGTGCCAAATTCGCTTTACACATTGCAACTGGCGTTCTCTTGCTTCCTTGTGTCATCTGTGGGATTGCGAGGCTCAGTGGCGGAGGAGCTACCATTGTGATTGGGCAGGTGGGTGTTGTCCTTTGTCCTTTCTTTTTTTTCTTTTTTTTCTCTTTTTTCACACCTGCTTGAGGGTTCTTGCTTCCTGGCTGTTCTTTCTTTCATTCCATATTGGTCATCTGATGCGTACACGACTTTACGACAGCTACTCACAAACGAACTTACACTACCAACAAAGCATCGCATCGACAGTCACTCAAATCCTACCTCATCCTCCTCTACATCGCCTTAACCGAACGATCTCCCCGCTTCCAAAAGTGGAGGAGCCTAAAAGCATACGCCTTTACTCATCATCCGAGATCGTGTTCTGGATCGTGATATTTGGGCTTTCGGCATCGGGAGCTGGCAAGAATTGTCAGGGGACGAGGTGTGTTCCGGGGTATGCGCTTGTTGTGTTGGGTTTGTGTGTGGAGTAAGTCGTGTTCATCTTCACTTTTGTTTTGGGTGTGTCGTGCAGGTGGAAGATCTGGGGAGGAGTGTTGGATTTGGGAGGTATACCCGGCTGATGGTGATACAATGATAGGGTTGTCTTTGTGTACTCGGCTTGGGTTTATGTGATGACTTATTGTGCGTTCAAGAGAGGATTGGTTGGGAGTGATGGATTGAGCGTAGTGGGTGGTGAACGAGGGAAGGGGAATGATCAGGCTGTGTGAGTGTGCTGTGGGAGTGTCTTAATCTACCGTGCTCTCAGAAGTCTGAAGAAGAGCGTTCGCGATAGGATGGGTGAAAGCTGTGGATATAGAAGATGCAATCGTGGATGGTACTTGTCGGATGGTGGCTACGTGGGAGGTCATGATTAAAGCGAAGCTCGTGGATAATTGCTATAGAATTACATTAACAAAGAAGCTTGAGATAAGGAGTCTCTGCGCACGGTCGCAGAGAAAGGACGACATTGACAGTAGGAATTGGAGGAATGTGGCAAAATTGTTTGCATTCTTTGTCCTCAGACTGATTATTATTATGTTCATCCTTTTATGTTCTGTTCATCACCACACCTCTGTACATGCTGTCGTCTCATTATGTCCAACCTCTGCTAGCTGCTCTGATCGTTGATGTCGTTGATGTCGTCGACGCTTCTGTGACTCATCGTTCCACGCTCTCGTCAAATTGCTCTCATTCTACGACACGTTAGCTTCATTCGACAGAAGCAACAAGTGTCACTAACCGTCAAAAACCACCATATCAGCCCTCAACTGCCTGTTAAGATCCTCCATCGCCCTAATCGCCCCCGCACAGTTCTTCGACCGCCAGTGCGTCCTGCTCAGCCATCCCTCCTTCCACTCCACAATCACCAAGAACGTCCCTTTCTTCCTCTCCTCCTCTCCAACAATCAGACGGCCGTAGCTCATAAGATAGAGCCTGTCGGACCCCGTCAACAATCCTGCGCGGTCTATGATGAAATTAGCATGAGCATCTCAGTGAGCTTCGATTGAGAGCGAGTGAATCTGACATACCCATGACCTCCTTCATCAGGCCGCGCAGGTATTGCCGTTGCTCTTTGCTGAGTGATGGCTTGGTTGGAGACATCTCGTATTGCAATGAGATGTTGTTTGAGATGAAAGAGGAACGACGAAGAGGAGGAAGGAGGAAGAGCAGTGGGTGGATCTTCACAATAGAAAGTGAACACATGACCAGCCCACGCGCGGCTAGCGCGTTTCGATCTAATGTGAAACAGGATCTATCTGACCTATGGGTATCTTTTTGGTAGGAAGATACCGTGTGAGGTATACCGCAAGGTATCTAGAATCAGTTACTGGACTGGATTGACCTTGAGATCTCTAGTATATGTGCTTCGAGATCTGGGATGAACTGGAGGTGATATATATGAAAAGTGTTGTGCGGAGTGCCGGAGGGCTTTTAGTGTTGATAACCGGCTAGTTTCATCCTAAGATCTCTGACAATGATACAAGAACCAGATCAGCGCTGTCAGAGGGCCTGTTTCAGTGAAAGATTTCCAAGCGAACTCCAGGATCCTCGAACGCACTTAGTCCATCTCGCCCTCCAGCATTTCGAGAGTGCCAGGCTCGACAGTCCTAGCTTCAGCGGTTGCTGATGTGTCCTGCAGTCCGCACGTTAGACTAGCAGCTGTTGTAGCTGCGTCGAAAACAGCAAAGCTATAGTTCTCGCGCTTGTTATTCTAAAGCCATGTAATGGGGCAAATCGGTAGGCCGAACCAAGGTGTGTCAGGAGTGACAAGGTCCGTTCTCTCTGCTGGAGATTTCGACTAGCATTATTAGACTATACTCAGTGACATGCACTACTAAGACTTACTGGATAGTATCATCATCCTCCTCCTGATTGAAACTTTCCCATTCACTCTCATCATCGTATAACTTGCTAGTTTTATCTATCCTTCTAAGGCCTCTCTTTGCTACTAGCACATTAGACCACCTGCACTAATGTTGTTGTATCTCTAAACCTACTTGCTGGCACAACATTCTCCTTATTCACTCCGACTTATGAAAAACCTCGCACAGGTCTTGTCGAACACCGGTGTTTGTCTGGAACTTTACGCCGATACTTGATGGATCTCCGTAAGCTTCGGCAACGACACGCTCGTCCAGCTCGGCATAGTAGGCGTCAAGAGCTTGTGAGGCGGCGCTCAACTAGATTGGATCGTTCTTAAGACCTTCAGCTCATTTCGTCGGAATCTATGGCCTCAGAATGAGGTGATATATGTAAAGAGTCTTGCGAGGAGTGCCGTAGGGCTTTAGTGCTGACAACAGACTAGTGTTATCCTAAGGTCTCTGGCAATGATGCTCTGCATGCGTAATCCAAATACCCAGGCCCGTTACAAGAACCAGATCACGTGGTAAAGCACAGATATGCTTCGCTTCATAAGCGGAAGAAAAGGTAGACGAGATGAATGCCAGCACTACGAAGATTCCGTAGGGTAAGAGATGTAAGAAGAGTCATTTAGAGCGTAGTAAGTCCACGACATCAAGTCCAGAATCATACCAAGCTATGCAGAAGAAAGGAAGAGTGGTCCATCGAGAAGTTCTCCAAGGATGAGCTAGTATCTGCCTTTGCGGAAGTCTGCAGCATTGGTGAGCGTCCAAGTTGAGTGCACAGGCATGAAAGAGTTCTGTTTGCCAGCTACTGGCGTCCCTCGCAATATCTTCGCGGAGGGGAGTTACCTTGTGAGGTATACCGACAAGTAACTGGACTCATTACTGGAGTGGGTTGATCTTGAGATTTCTCGGCGTGTTCCTCCAAGATCTCTTGGCTGAACTGAATGTGATATATATAAAAAGTAGGGTGAGAAGTGCCGTAGAGCTTCTAGTCCAAATGTTGCTAGCGAAGCTAGAGATCTTGCAAAGATACATCTCGTAGATACATCTCGTACGGAAATTGCTCTGGGCCAGTTGACTTGCACCCTTTGTGGTCCAACACGAACACCATGTGTAGTATTGCTGTGTTGCAACAGCCATCGGGCTGCTCTGCTCGCAGCTGTTCCTCATATAGAGACTTGCCAAGCGTAGACTTTTTAAGCAGATATACGGCACAGCCACCAATACGCAAAGGCAAAATGACCTCCGGGGACACACAGCTTTCCAGGTGAGCCAGCCAATAGTGATCGTCGAGATAGAATTACACCACACGATAAGCTGCCAACTCTGGAAGGTTCTGACGGATGTACTCTGCTCGTTTCAACTTGGTATTGCTGTCCGCCAATGTGGTTGATACCAACCAGTGATAACATATACTCTTGTCCAGTTTGTCATAATCGACATCGGCATATGTGATCGGCTTATTGTTCCTCCTGTTCGTGCTGTGACTTTCACGACCTTGTTGTCCCGCACCAGGAGGTGGGGAAAGGACGGAAAAGAGTAAAAAATTGGGAGTTTGTGAGTCGCCGTCCATATCCACCACGAAGATGTCGTCAGCCCGTTAATATGAGTCACGTCTTTGGCGCTTTAGGCCCTTGGTCAGAAGAGGGCGGCTGTGGGTTGATCAGTGCCCTGACCAGGACCAGGCCTGTCGTGGGGGATATCAGCTGAGTTGTCTTTCTGGGCTTCGGCGACCAGAGCGGTGGATTGGGTTGGGGGCTGCTTCGGGAGATGTTGAAGAGATGGATGGGCTTGGATGAAGAGATAGGCCTGGGGGCATGGGCAGGACCTATGCTAGGAGAGAACGATCGCTTCAGCAGCGGAATAGAAAGCAGACGAGATTGCGGCCAGCATTAACAGAAATCCGTAGACTAAGATATGTAGGGGAGTCATCGTAGAATGCGGTAAGTCGGCGACGATGATGACATCAAACACCTTAGGTCCGAAATTTTTCAAGGCATCCCAGGAGCCTTTGATGCCGCCAAGGTTTTGCTCGATTATCGGGAGGGTTCGAGCAGCTGTATGAGAAGTGTGCTAGATCGATCTTAAGACCTACAGCGGGTATCACCAAATCTGCACTTCTAAGTGTTGCTACCGAGAGTTTACGGGCTATAGCTATATCGAGACCTCCACGGCTTATATCGTCGCTACTAGTGACGCCACGAGCATTCTTTGTTAAACTAGAGAAAAGTGGAAGTGCTAGATCAGCGTATTGACGACGTTCTTCGTTACTACTAGTCATATGGACATCTATCTGCTGTAATAGTCGAAGTCCGCCGCACACCTTATCAGTTGCGCCGGTATGTTTGTCTAAAAAGACAAAGTCCCCCGGCATGTTACGCACAACTCTAGGCTAAACTGGAGGTGTTTTTTAAATAAAGAGTTTTGTGAGGAGTGCCGGAGAGCTTTTAATCCCAATCTCGCTGGCGAAGCTGGAAATCTTGCAAAGATACGTTTCGATCTATAGTATCTTTACTCTTCAGTGCTGTACGATGTTCCGTCTTTCCTGTGAGTAACCGTCTCGAAAGAAGGTCCCATTTTGCTCAAGGACAACCTGGTCAGCTATCCTTTCTTGGAGATGGGGCACGAGGTTAACGAGATAAAGCTTCGCGTACTTCCCATCTCTTATCCGGAGCAAAATCGATCTGGTGCCTCGAAAAGTTTACATATCTTTGTCTATAACTATTTTTCGGTCTTCCAGTATGCTGTGGACGACTGGCAGTAGCTTTGGCTCGACGATTAGGAGTGGAAAGATAGCGCACTCCACGGGTGTGTTGTGTAGGGTGCGGTACGGCTCGGTGACCATGATCTCGAATGCCACTATGTAAGCTCTGCACTTCATGTGGGCTTTGGCAGCATAGACAACGTTCTCATCCAAACCCCCAGCAGCCTTGCAACGAGTGCAGAGTAGGCAGCCATCATGCGGGTGTCGGTATACCATTTCGTATGATAAATGCTAGAGCAAGACATACAGACGAAGAACCTGTACTCCTTGCTCAGCTTGTCTATCAGGTCGATGGTCGATCCTCCGCACATTCGTTGAGAATGCGACTCGACTTGAGAATAGCTAGGATGCTCTGATGCTGCAGCTGCTATAACTGCGACCATCAATATAGCGGCGGGCCAGTTGACTTGCATCTTTTATGACCCAATGCCAACATTATATATAGTAGTGCTGTATCATGTACCAATGGGAACTGGGGGAAACAGTGCCCGCTGTGACTTTCATAGCCTTCTTAGTAAGAGCCGGTCGTGTTGGAAGCAGAACCGGTTTGTGGAGGTGGTTGAGACTGTGGTTGGGACTGTAGGAAGACATAGCCGCCACTGTCCAGCACCGTGGTGAAGACAAGTAGGAAGCTTTCGAGATGAGGAACTGGCTCCATGCTGTGGTTGGTCCAACGCCAGTGCCTCCCAGCTGCTCCAGCTGCTCCTGCTCCAACATCACCAATACCTTTGTCCAGTGCAGACACCATGTCCGGAACCGTATATGGAGACACGTTGCAGAAATTCCACTTGAGGTGAATCGCCAGTTTAGGGAGCCTGAGCTGCGCCCGCATTGTGCGTGACTTTTGGTAACATTGAGTTCAGAAACTGGATTGGTGGCCTCGACGACTGGTGCAAATGAGTTGAGCAGAACAGTTAGAGCAGTTGCTTCGGCGATAACGCCACTGAATGCAGGATTTCATCAATCACAGTCCCTCACCCGGAAGTGTTATATATATAAAGAGTGTTTTGAGGAGTACGGGAAGCTTCTAGTAGGATCTAGGAAGATACTCATGAGAGCTGCGATGATAACGTCCCGTCCATCTTCGGTATGGTTGATAATTTCTTGTCGTTGAGGTGGATAATCACCGGGATCAACTGCTTGCAGTGACCTTGAAGCTGGAACGGGTGCGTGGGTTGGTTACTGAATAAAGATCGAGGAGAGCATTGTCACAATTTCGTGACAGGATTGCTAGAAAATACGGTCTGGAGGTGGCTAGGACACTATGAGAGCAAGTAGACATCTTCAGAAAGTTCTATCTATATGCTGCATAGTGCTTGTGATGTGCCATGCAAGTCATTGATCTTTTCAATGAAACCTCGAGTAGAGTTTTGTGATGCTGTGCTGCTTCGGGCACATATTCTGCAACAGCACAAACAAGAACACCATGGCGAGACCAGACCTCGACACCATGGTCATTTTCGTCGTCCTTCGGAGGAGCCAGGCGTGCGAGAAGATCTATAGCTATGAGTTCGAATGTGTCTTTTGCCATTGCGATCTTAACATCGCTATTGTTCACAGGTGCTCTACTCGGCTCGCTAGATTCTTCGCTCCCTTCTGTACACGCTACACACCGTGAACTGATTTTCAACTTGTCGAGAAACTCGCTCTTATGTCTGAAGTTTTTGCACTGTGTGCATTTCTTTACCTCGCCCAATAGTGTAGGTGCGTGTGCGATTGCCCGCGCGGGTGACGCTTGATTGCCTGGGACAGCAACTGCTTGTAGTGACCTGGGAGCTGAAACAAGTGTGTGGGTGGGTTACTGACTAGAGATCGAGGAGAGCAGTGTCACACTTTTATGACAGGATAGCTTAAACATGCCCTCTGAGAGGTGGCTAGGACACTATGAGTGAAGGTCTACGATATTAGGGCATGAGGAGTTCAGACTAGCAATTGACAAAGCGTTTTTGTGATATCAGAACGAACTTCTTGAGAACGGACCTGGCGGGATGCCGCTGGGCAAGACGAGGCTGGAGTGGTGAAATTTATGATGGCATCACTCCAGGCATCTGGTTGCAGACTTGGCTATCGTATAGCGACATTCATTTCTTGCATTGCCTCCTCCAACTTGATTACCTGGGCGTCTTGAACTTGGCAAAGATGGCGCTGGACTGGGCTGACATGCACTCCGGATCAGTATCTGAGGCAGGAACTTTGCGACGCTCCTCAAAGTTCGCCTTGTATATTCCGAGTGGGAGGCCGGTACGTGGAAAGAGACATTCTTACAGGTAATCCTGATCGAATTAGTGGTAGTGGTCCTTCACCGCTTCGAGTCAAGTCTTCGAAGTTACGAGCGTCGCTGGCGCTTTGATGTTGGGTCTGAAACAAAGCGCTGAGTCGTCAGCATGTGCCTGCTTCTCATCCGGACTAAAGTTTCGATCGAGCATGATGCTAGCACGGATCCACTGTATCTGTTGATGGATAGAAACCTCCGATCAATCGCCAGCTGGGCCACTGGATACCTCTAGAATGTCCATGCGTGGTGTCCTCGAACAGTTTTCTATGAAGGGTAGACGGGCAATGCGTGGACCAGCTAGGCGACCAAGGCGACTAGCTCTTTTAATCTTCCCTCCAATGCCTCCGCGATCATTTGTGTACTTTCTTCGACCTTACCGTCGTGGAAAGTGCTGATGGCCAGATGTACAATAGACGGGTCGAGGATGGCACATCTCGTCTTTGCTGTATCGTGCTTACCAAGGACTTCAGTAGGCAAATATCTTCTTACTGACCACGGATGTCCATGTTCACCACGAAGATGTCGTCAGGCATTTGATATAAGTCACGTCGTTGGTGCTTCGGGCTTCTCCCTGATTGCGAGAGGACAGCAGGGCGTGGGCAGCACCTTTGCGAGGAGAGGACGATACAGAGTATGCTAGATTGGACTTAAGATCTTCAGCGTGTTACTCCAAAATCTCTGGACTGAACCGTGTGTGATATATATGATTGATCGAGTTCATGACTTCGTGAGGATTAAGTGGAGGCTAGGACCACTTTGCGGCTGTATTTATGCTTCTGAGGTCCACTACGAACTCAATTGAATGGTTCTGGAGCATTGCATGCCGAGAAAGATGCCTTGCTTGTCATAGCCACTGAAATGACTGACCGAAGTATTGTAGAGTATCAGATCTGTAGAGTTGGTATTTGGCAGTTGGAGTGATCAGATCAGTCCAACTTGAGGTATCGAAAAACGCCAGGCCTGTTGAGTAGGTATTCGGGACGATCAGATCACCTGGGCCACTGGACACCTCCAGAATCTCTACGCATGGGGTCTCTTGATATTTTCCAAGTTCGAAGCCTCTATACTACAAGCCTATGCTGCTAAACGGAATTCCTCCTGCTGGGAAGCTGTTTTTGCCCTTTGTGAGTATGTGAGGTATACCGTATTGGCAAAGTTGTTACACAGATAGTGGACGAGAATGCCATCTGGTGCATCCTCGATGGATTACGGGAGTCGTGCCTGTCAAGCTGTATAACCTTGCCAATGGGCAACCACAACTTGTCCTCCAGAGACTTCAGCAGCAGGGCGGTATATACGAAAAGTATTGTGAGGGGTACTGTGCAGCCGTCTTGACGATATACTTGTCGTCGAGATGCGTGATCATGCTGCCACGATGTTCTCTATACCCTCATGTTGAAGATGATTGAGTAACAGAAGTGATTACGGTGCGAGCGTGTTTTTTGTGATTAAATTGGCTGATCCATGGAGACAAGCGGCATCACGAATCACGAAATGTAAAGTGTCTCGAAGATTCACCTTGTTCGTTTCGTAAAGTGCAAGCCTCGAAGCGCGAAAGAGAACAATGAAATCAGGAATATTTCCAATAAGAGTTGAATCACTTCATGGAATCGATAGTTGCGCCACTGAGGACGGTAGTGATTGGCCAGAAGCTCAGTCTATGTATATTCGGGTATGGGCGACTCTCGCAGGCATTGAGACGGGAGTTTACCCCGTAGATGAGCAGATGGAGCGACCTTCCGAAGATGCTTTGAGCAGGTACGAGAAGCAGGGCGGAGATCAACAGAAGATCAAGAAGGTCGAAATTGTCGGAGGGAGTGGTGCGCAAGGACCGGTCGACGACCTCGATGGCCGGATGTTGTATGCGACCACGCAGTAATATATATAGAAGTATTGCTGTGAGGTATTCCGCAAAGCTTTTCATGTGCATATAGCGTAGAAGTCCGAAGAAAACTATCGACCGTAGCGGGAGAGGCGAGTAAAAACACCACATAATGGCCTACCATTTCCAGTATGTCGCATGCGAAATAGAATATCATGCGACTTTAGGGATCTTCTTTCGCGTGCGATACTTGTTTGTGGCTGCGAGCCTGGTGCCAGCATGGAAGAAGTCATCAAACCAAGCATATCAAACTGTACACCCGATCCTGTAAATAATCCAGCTCTTTTAAATACATCTTGGAGATGTTTCCAGCCGAAGATTGCCCAGGCATTGGTACCTCAATCTTGTGTTGCGTTCACGGCAGTGTACTATCCATACACTTTCAATGTCTGACAGACGAGGTTGACTTGTACAACATCTGAGATGTTGAGACGCTGACAACGCTGCCGTCTAGTTGTGCTTGCACGAGACTAGCAACCGTCGAGTCTCTGAAAGGTGGTGAGTTGAAGAGCTTGCACCTTAGCTGTTGCTCAGAGTTGTTCATGGCATGTAGGATCCACCACCGTAACAAATTCGGACATTCGAAAATTCTTCTCCCAGAATCTTTTCTATGAATGCCCAGATTCACTTCCGATCTATATATAGTTGCAGCATTTTCAGCAGCTCTCTGACACCGTGGATGACAGCGCCGTGAGCTCTGTGTCCATTGATCTTGTTTGTAATTTGACGAGATTTGTGTATCGAGCAATAGATTCAATATTTTGCGATCTAGGAATATGTCACTGATAAATAGTGATATATACAAAGAGAGGCTGTGACGAGTGCCATCAACTTTTAGGCGTCATTGATAGTGGAGGCCATCGTAGGATTCTCGGCTCTACATCGTCGAAAAGTCCTCAAAGGATAGTAACATGGCAATGCCCAAAAGGAATGTCGTAGAAAATGCCGCAGAGATAAGAGGACTATTTCAAAGCTCATATTATCAAGATGTCTTAAGGTAGACTCTTTGAATAGAGTATGTCTTCCAGTCAGAGGCGTACTTGAGCAGAGCTTTGCTCAACGATCAGTTCTGTCCATGCAATGCGTGAAGAGCTGAGTTGTGTCTATACATTATACAAGATGCAACGGCAGTGCCCATGTGATGAATACCCATAAGACTTTCAGCAAGATCAACTATTAGCGGCATCTCGATATCGCGGATGAAGTCTTTTCGGACTACCCCAAGCCGAAATGATCCTGCATGTGAAAGAGTAGAGGCGTGAAGAGTACCATCAGAATCTATCGAAAGTCCTCCAGTCGCTTTTCTTGCTGCCCGTGCTCGTCGAAATTGTTTCCATCTAACCATGCCTCGAAGGCCTTTTTCCTATTTGGCCACTCCTCCTCAATGATGGAATACCAATTTGTATCTCTGTTACAGCCGTGCTTGTCGATGAGGTGTCGACGGAAAGTACCTTCAAATGTAAAGCCGAGTCTTAGTGCTGCACGGTTACTGGGAGCATTCAAAGAATGGCACTTCCATTCATATCGTCTGTAGCCAAGCTCTTCGAAAGCATATCTCATCATGAGGTACATTGCCTCAGTCGAGGCAGCTGATCGTTGCAGTTGCGAAGAGAACATCAAGTGACCAACCTCAATGACGCGGTTCTTCGCATCAATGCGGAGGTAGGATGCCATACCGACAGGTCCCTTGTTGCCATCTTTCGTATGTTTGGAGATGGTATAGTATACTGGGTCGGAGGAGGCAGCTTTCTGCTCTAGTTCTGAGGTCAACGTAGCTTCATTAGGTGGACATGGGCTGTAAGGCATGTAATCCCAGAGATGAGCGTTATTTTCTCCACCAATTAGTGGGAAAAGGTCTATTGCATGGTTTGATGAGAGTCCTTGAATAGTTACATATTTCCCAACCAAGGAGATGTTCTTGGAGGGCCATGGTGCTGGTGATGTGTTTTCCACCTTGTCACCAAGAGGATTATCTGTCTTGTGATTCATATCTAGTGAGACTTGTGCATACAGATATGGTCCCTCATGATAAGTGCGCAACAAACAACTTTTATATGTTCGTTTGTTAGTCGAAATGACACATCGGATCATCTTTAGGTTGTTCCGGGCACTACTGACTCCCCTGCCAAGCTTTCTTCACGTCGCTGAGAAGGAGACGGCCAACAATGTACATGTCGTAGAAACCATACTTGAGATCTGTTACTCCTTTGCGAAATTCGATGTGTACGTTGCCCCCGGTGGGCCCCCGGTAGGCTCACCCGTAGGGTCAAACTGGATCTCGAAACTTGCGGCACCTCACGAAGGCCCTAAACACTCGAAAGATGTGGTTGATAAAGGAACATGAAACCTCCGTTCAAGTGTCACGGAACAACGATGAAACACGCTGTTATCGGACGGGCTAAAGACAGGGCCCGCGTGGCCTTGCTGGCTAGCCTCAACAGTATTTAGGCAACGACTTCTTCTCTTCTCCTTCTCCTCCATAGTCAACAACCTAAAACACATACACAGGGTCGCCAAAGACCCTTGTCGTCAAGACGTATTCCAATCTCCTAGTCTCGTAAGTCACTCCCCATCTCACCTCTCGTACGCGTTGAGTGCATCCGAAAAGTTTCAGACCTCGGCCTCGAGAGGCGAGGAGTGATAGGGACGGGAGTATACACTGTCTGTATAGAGCTATACTGACCGAGAGATGTGTAACCAGGCTGCATAACGCCTACGCCGGCGGTCACGCTTCTGCTTCAGGAGCTTCGTCGGGTTCAGCTAACAGTCGATAAACAAATCACCTCTACAAGATCGAATAAACACTCCTAAAATGGCACCTCACGCTGAAGACCCCGTCCGCGACTACCCGAGCGGCCATCAAGGCGTCTCAGTAGGCCGCAACTTGCTTCAAGTCGACTCGCCCAACGTCACATATACCGACAATGAGATCCAGAGCAAGTACACCTACCGAACCACATCCGTTACCAAGAACGCCAATGGCAAGATTACCGCAACACCCAAGGAGACCATCTACGACTTCAAGGTCGCCAGCAAGGTACCAAAGGTCGGTATGATGCTTGTCGGCTGGGGTGGCAACAACGGATCTACCGTCACTGCAGGTATCCTTGCCAACCGTCGCAAGCTCTCATGGGAGACCAAGGAAGGCAAGCAGAATGCCAACTACTACGGTTCTGTTGTTATGGGTTCTACCATTAAGCTCGGCAACGACAAGGCCACTGGAGATGAAGTTCACATTCCTTTCCACGACATTTTGCCGATGGTTCATCCTAACGACCTCGTGATTGGTGGTTGGGATATCAGTGGCATGAACATTGCAGACGCTATGGACCGTGCCCAGGTTCTTGAGCCTGGTGTGAAGCAGCTGGTTCGCAAGGAGATGGCTGAAATGCGTCCCTTGCCCTCCATCTACTACCCAGATTTCATTGCTGCTAACCAAGGTGACCGTGCTGACAACCTTCTCCCCGGCTCAAAGGCTTGCAATGAACACTTGGAGCAGCTCCGTAAGGATATCCGTGATTTCAAGGCGAACAACTGTCTTGATAGCGTTATCGTTCTGTGGACTGCCAATACTGAACGTTTTGCGGACCTCATCCCCGGCGTCAACGATACTGCTGACAATCTGCTTGCGTCGATTAAGTCTGGTCACAAAGAGATCGCTCCTTCTACCGTCTTCGCGGTCGCCTCCATCCTCGAGGGCGTTCCCTTCATCAACGGCTCACCCCAGAACACTTTTGTACCGGGTTGTATCTCACTCGCGACCCGTCACGGCTCCTACATTGGTGGTGACGACTTCAAGTCTGGACAGACCAAGATGAAGTCTGCCCTCGTTGACTTTCTCATCAGCGCTGGTATTAAGCTGACCTCCATTGCCTCCTACAACCACCTTGGAAACAACGACGGAATGAACCTAAGCTCTCACAAGCAGTTCCGCAGCAAGGAAATCTCCAAGTCAAACGTTGTGGATGACATGGTCGCTGCTAACACGGTTCTCTATGAGAAAGACGAACATCCAGACCACTGCGTCGTCATCAAGTACATGCCTGCTGTTGGCGACAACAAGCGCGCTTTGGATGAGTACTATGGTGAGATCTTCATGGGTGGTCATCAGACTATCAGCATATTCAACGTGTGCGAAGACTCTCTTCTTGCATCACCGTTGATCATCGATCTGGTTCTCGTTGCTGAGATGATGACACGTATCCAGTGGAAAGAGCATGGTGCAAAGGAGGAGGACTTCAAGGGCTTCCATTCTGTGCTCAGCATCTTGAGCTTCATGCTTAAGGCGCCTCTTACACCTCCTGGTACACCTGTTATCAATGCTCTGGCTAAGCAGAGGAGTGCGATGATCAACATCTTCAGGGCGTGTGTGGGTTTGGAGCCGGAAAATGATATGACTTTGGAGCACAAGCTCTTTTAAAGGAGAGATGGTTGTGTAATGATGGGTCAGGTTGGAATGGATTTAGACGTCTGCATCTGCTTAGACTAGTCCCATAGACTTTTTTAATCTTGTCCTGCTATTGAATTAATTTCATCTCATTGTCTTCGACCCAACCCCTTTCTTACAACAACAACAACAAGCATTTTCGAACCGAGCATAGAGCATCTGCAGACAACGACAAAAAATGCACTACATCAAATTCTTGAAGTTACCTGTCCTGGCCTCTTCAAAACAAGGCTCAATAATCAAGACCGTGATCGCAGTGACCACAGATTTGGGAGATGACTACTTCCCCTCCGACATAATACTCCAATTTCAGCTCCTCACCCACAACTCTGCAAAGCCAAAGGCTAGCAGCAATGTCCTGCTATCACAATCTCGCCAATGGAGTATCGGCATGCGAGCACTGCCCGTCGAGCTTAAAGTTCCTAGCAAATCTGCTGGTGCATCGACGCTCTACCAGCTGAGCGTCGACGCAAGCAAATCGGGCTTTTCCACCATCTTTGACTTCAGCGATGGTGTTCTTGTGACGCCACGCGTTATGCCTGTGCTCAGTGCGCCCTTTGGCGCGTTTTCGCGACAGGCTGATCCAGATCTCGATGTGATACGCGTCATACCAATCAAAGACAACCCGGAATTGCGCGTCTACGAGGCAACAGGCGATAGTATCGCACGTCATATCTGGGATGGGTCTGTCGCATTCAGTGGTCTTATTGACCAGGCTAGTATTGGCAAGTCGGGTATTGCTTACCTGGATAGTATACTGTCAACAGTGGCCAGTAAGGAGGATCTGAACGTGATTGAGCTGGGTGCTGGCGTAGGACTAGCAGGACTGACACTGGCGCATGTCATGCCACGCATCCGGATACTCTTGACAGATGTTCCTGAGGTAGAAGCGTTACTTTATAGGAGCATCAAGGCTAATGGGATGGACACGACGAGAACGAGGTTTGCAGTGCTAGATTGGGAAAAGCCTGTACCTGCGAGTATCCAGTCCCAGATGTTCGATCTGATCCTGGTGTCAGAATGCACGTATAATGAGGACAGCATACCGGCGTTAGTGAGTGTGCTGCAAGCGCTCATGGAGAAGTCATTGACGGCTACGGTGTTGGTTGCGACGAAGCAGAGACACGAGAATGAGAGAATCTTCTACGACTTGATGAGAACGGCAGGATTTAAGATGATAGAACAGACACACGCGCTATGTCCGAGGAATTATAATACGGATGATCTGGAGGATGCTGAACAAGTGAATGTTTATACTTTCAGATTGGGAGATATGATTGCTTGGAAAGAGATCTAATTACGATTCAGGCCAACCAGGATTGACACGGGCTTGATTCGAGAGTTTTCTCTACAGATCATCCTCGATCGGTCTCATTCCATCCGCCTGCAGCTTCTTGGAGACTCGCTCTACCTCGCCCCAGACTCTGAGGATATTACCGCCGATAACCTTAATAACATCGCCCTCACTCACGCCTTTTCTCAAGAGCTCAGCTACCAGATTGGGAAACTTACTTACGTCCTCCATGCCTTTCGGTACCTCTTCAATACCATTGAAATCACTACCTATGCCGACATGGTCATACCCAATCAGCTCTCCTACGTGCAATATATGCTCGACAATTCGATCTAGTGTCGCGTTGGCAGGATCGTCGACGGGAAGAGCTGTTGGGTCAGACGACTCTGACGCTGTGCAGGCAATAAAGCCAGGGTTGAAGTTGATCATGACGACCGAGTTTCTCTTCTTCACAAGCTGAAGGATATCGTCGGGCACGTTGCGGGGATGTGGGCAAAGAGAGTATGTTGAGCTGTGACTGAAGATTGGTGGTGCTAGACTGCCAGTCCATTGTTCTTCAGGATCGATTCCAGCGAGACCATCTGCAGAGTGAGGTGCATCGTGGTTGTGGTCGCCAATAAGGACATCTCTCATCGTATCCTGGCTGACATGCGACAAATCAACAAGCATGCCAAGTCTGTTCATTTCTTTGATGACTGAGCGGCCCTTTCGAGAAACTCCACCCCAGTGAGGGGTCGACTTTTCGCTGTAGACGTTGCCCTTGGTTAGGTACGTCAGCACTGCTGCATCAGAGTACTGGGTGTGACAGTTCCAGTTTAGTGTTGAGTACCTGACTCCAAGTTGATGATATAGCCGGAGAATTGACAGCGAATTGCCAATTTGGTGAAGTCCTTCAATCGCGAGAGGCGCAATAAGTGTATGATTGGCATGGAAGTGCTCCAGTGCTGAGCTTGGCGAAGAAGGAAGGGTGAAATACTGTGGATAGCTAGATCCTAGACGGTTATAGACATCAATTTGCTCCAAAGTTGCTCGGACTACTGGAGCATAGGCCTCATCGCTAAAATCCCAGATATCCTTCTGACAAAGCCAGAATGCGCTCCAGAATGCACCACCGTAACCACCCTGTTGGATGCGAGGCATGTCTGTTTGCTTGTTGTGTAGAGTGCCGTTGCTGAACTGCTTGAGAACGTCATCAGTAAGGTGGTTGTGGTAGTCCATGCGGAGAGAGATAAGCAGATCGTTGTGTCCATCGATAAGAGGATTCTCAGCCAGGATATTGTGAGCGCGGTCTATCAGTGTCGTTTCCATTGCGGGAGGTTGATGGCGGCATCCATATCCAAGGACATCTTGAGGAAGACGTGAGATGGCTGCATTGAAGGCAATATAAGCACATGCAAAAAGTGGAATCAGAATGATACGACGAAAAAGTGGCAGAACAGATTCACGTCTCGCGGCGGTCACGACCGTCGAGTCGTATTTCTCGATGTCTCGCTGCATCTTTGCTATATAGGTTGATTCGAAGCAGTTGTTGATTGGGAAAGATAAGGTAGTTGTTCCAAGGTTGTTTCATACGAATGAATCAGGAAGGTGGACCCGTCTCCACTTGTTTCATCTTCATTGTTGACGTTCTAGTACGTGTACCCTTCTTCAGTGACGAAACTCGCCTCGCAGATAGCTCCTTCCTTGAAAACGTCGACTACTAGCAGCTGGTAGCACAATATCTTGCTAATTGGCGCATCTCGACAAGCTTCATCAGAGCTACCGGACCTCTTCACCGCCTCACAAACGTGTTGGTATTTCCAGCTTGTCTACAGTATTGTCATCTCACTCTGGCGCCATTCTGGGTAACGTTCTGGAATTGAGCTGAACACTTGGACATCAGTAGCCAAAGGACTCCATGGCACACTTCGATCAAGCCTTCTGGACGGCCGACTATGCTGCTGGTATACACCCTCGAAGCGCTTGCTTATGAACGAGAGCTAATCACTCACTAGGTCTCGGCGTGCTTTTTGGAAAGCTCCAACAAGGAGTTCGAGAAAATGAGCAATTCCTTACGATAGCACGTCTACGCGCCGACGCAGAAGACCTGTATGGGCAACACATTGGAGATATCATACCAGAAACAGATAAAGTACAAAATGGATTTCAAAGAGATGAGGGTGCTAGTGTCAAGAAGGTTGGCGCATATCGAGGGTCAGTGGAGCTAAGAGCTAACGAAGAATCCAGGCATACGATGGAGTCCGAACGGAAATGGAGGAAGCTTCTCGCAAACACCGTAAGATTGCATCGAATATCCGCGACCTTGTAGTGTATCCTTTCGGCAAATGGTGCGAACAACATGCAACACGGGTGCAGCATTCTCAAGATCACCTCATGTCGCGCGTCAAAATTCACGATAGACAGGCAGACCAGGTGAAGAGGCTAAAGAGCCAATACTACAACAAATGCAGATTGGTTGGTGATCTAGAGGAGGAGGAAAAGCTGGCATTCAAGGAACCAGCACCAGCAGACGCTGGGGAAAAGGCAGGAACTCCAATAGTAAAAGTGCATGAGCCGGATTCAGATGAAGAAGAACCGGTCGAGATTGGCGAGAAGTTCTACACGCCAGAGCAAGTCAAGCAGATACTGATGCATATGCTGGAACACATACACAGAGGAGAAAGGAAAGTGCCAATATTAGGGACCTACCAGAATGTCTCGACAGGAGCTCAGATTGTGGAATATCTGCAGAAATATATGAGCGCGACTTCTATGGCACAGGCAGAGAAAGTAGGTCAAGATCTCGTAAGAGAAGGATATCTAAGGCTTGTTGGAAATGTCGGAAGCGTATTCGCCAACAGCTCGCAGATGTTTTATCAGTGGAAGCCGAAAGTCTTTCAAATGACTGGACTACCAGAGAAGAAAAGCACGAACACGCTGATGAGATCTGGGACGGTTCTGGGCGCCCTTACCTTGGAATCCATTGACTCTCCCATGCTAGATACGGTCAACGACTATGTCAAGGCATGGAATCCATATAACAAAGACCCCAACGAGCCGCCGGCGACGAGATTGCGCCGAGAAGAGCGTGAAGCTGATGAAAAGTACAAGGCAGCCGTTCATAAGCTGGACCTCCTGCGGTGCGAGCTAGAAGAAGCTATCATTGAGCATCTGAGATTCATGGAGCGATGCGAGCTCGACCGACTAAAGGCTATCAAGGCCGTGCTGTTGGATTTCTCCGGAGCTCTCAGTAACGTCATCCCTAGTCTACAAAGCACTGTTGACAAGATGATGTTATACCAAGAGTCGATACAACCGCTAGGTGATCTCCGATACCTCTTGGAGAACTACAGAACAGGTTCATTTGTACCAAGAGTGCAGATATATGACAACTATTCCAAGAATGTTGGCGGTGAGTGACCTTCGTATTGCTTAGAAGAGAATCAGGCTGACAATTACTAGACCAAATATTCGGTGTCGATCTAGAAGCTCGTGCTAAGGCTGACAAAAAGAGGGTACCGATCATTGTTAGCACGATTCTATTCTACCTCGATAGGAGTAAGTCGAAGAAAATAGCCACTGATGACATAGTGCTAATGAACCTTTCAGAATACCCACTTCTCGATGGCGATGAAGCACGACGAGCCATTTGGCTTTATGACGTGCCCCTTGCAGACACACATCGCCTACGAAATGAGGTCAACAACGGCAAGCCCATCCTCGATGAGGTACTTGACGCTTACCAAATTCCCGTGATCGCTTCTCTACTCAAACTCTACCTTCTCGAACTACCGGACTCACTCGTCTCCTCCAACCTTTACGAAGTTATGAAAACGATTTACTCCAATTCGTCAACCTCTGAAGCATCTGCAACACAGACGCGTATACAGGTTCTGCAGAACGCTCTTGGCCATGGACAATTGCCGTTGGCTAACATAGCTACTCTGGACGCGATTACTAGTCATTTCGTGAGGCTGCTCGATTTGACTTCTGCTGATGAAGCATATACCGTCCAGCTCGCACAGTCTCTTGCTCCTTGTATCCTCCGACCGAGAGTCGAAACTTCACTTACTACAGGAGAGAAAAACAATTATCGCTTCCTGCGTGATCTCTTCGACCACCACAAAGCTATATTCGATGAATTGAAGAGAGCAGCTGCCGCCGCACTACAACGATCCTTGACTGTGAAACAAAATGAGGTGGGACCTATGTCGAATGGTACAGGTACAGTTTCTGGTCGTCCGCGAGCGATCAGCTCCGATGAAAGCAATCGTCGAGCACATATGGAAGAGCGAGCACGAGCTATCGCTAATCGCAGTCGTGCCGCAAGCCCTTCCCCGTTTGCAGCACACTCAAAGGCTGCTCCGCTGGAAGTTGCACGACATCGTCGTGATAGCAGCAAAGGACCGACCGACACTCGCTTCCCCATCGCTGTTTCGACAGCGAGTCCTCGTTCAGCTATCGCACGACAGAGCCTTGACGTACCTGCGAGTGAGACCAACAGCCCTGTTCGTGAGCGCGAAAGGTATCATGTGCCATCCAGTGTTCTCGGCGATGCAGCTGCAGCCGCTCTGAACGCGAATCAAGGAGCCAATGGCACATATAGGCGGCCGGATCTCAATTCCGATGCGGGTAAACCATCACTCAGCTTGTCCTCACTCCAACCTAAGCAATCAGTTCCAGATGACCTGCCAGGGAATCCTGCCTTCAACTCAGCTTCCTCGATACCCATGTCAGCTGCCTCATCCGGCCCACCCCCAAGTGTTCTTGCTGGTCCTGCTCCAGGACAACCAGAACCTGAAGTCGAGAAGAAGCTGTCACTCGGTCGCTCTGGTGCCATGGCAGGACGTCTGAGACGGCCACCTACAAGGGAAGGCTCGATCGATACAGCTGCACCAGCAAGCAACAGAAGTAGCGTCATTGATAGAGCAGTTGCTTTTGGTGGTATGGGAAGGCGGCCGGAAAGTTTGTATGGAAAAGGTGCTGAGAATTCGACGCCGGCGGGTGAGGAGGATAGGAGGGGTGTGCAGTTGGTGGATAGGCCTATGGATGATTGAGTGGGGGTGGAAGTACTTCGTTTTCAAAGAGGCATCAAGAAGGTCTGATTGTGTATAACATGGGGGCGTTGATATATGATTGACGAATATCCAAATACGATTTTATTTCATGCTCTTATGCTTTTGAGTGTGGTAAAATAGTCTATTTCTGTACAAATACATCTCATCTTCTTGTTCCTTAGAGGCAAAATCGCTTGCATATGTCGAAAAGATGGAATCTGTCTGCCAGTGCCCTTGTCGCTCTCGACTACCAGATTCTATGTACTCCATGTCGATCTTAGTGCATGTAATGGCTTCGATTTGACGCTCCAATCACCCTCGTGCCTCAGTCGAACAGCTTACCCATAGCCTTCATCGCCAACTCTACTCCCAAGAATGTCGCCGCATTAGCAGGCACCGCCCTCGCCATCGCCGGCGCAAAGCCAGGGAAAAACGCCCTATATCCTCCTTGTGCCCACAACGCCTTGGCTGTTCCACTTATCGTACTTCCCTCCGTACTCTGCAACCTCGACTTCAGCGTATCGACAGGGAAGACTGGAATCCACATAGCCACGCCAGCAGCACCGCCCGCCGTCATCACAGCAGTCAAACTCAGCTCCCCAGATGGATTGCCCATGGCATCTTTCGGCGTCAACCTCCTCTTCACAATCTCATAGGTCGCAAAATATGCTGCACTTCCCGGCCCGTCGCGCGCAAGTGTCATTGCTGAACCCCTGAATACACTGCGGATACCGCCTTCTTTGTAGAGTTGGCGCACGACGTCCATTTGGCCGTTGTATTTTGGTTTCTGGCCTGGAGCGAGGTCTTTTTGGCCTTGGATTTGGAGAAGCACTTTTACGCGCTCGAAGGGCGCGGTTATGAGGGTCTGGGGGATTGCGGAGAAGAAACCGGCGGCGGAGGTTTGGGCGACTGTGAGGCCGGTGGAAGGGACGTCGGAGACGGTGCGGACGAGTCGTTTGCCTAGATCGTAGCCCCAGAAGGATACGGCGACTGTGTGGGGTTAGTCCTGAGATTGAGGAGATGGTGGAAGAGGTGGGCAAGATGAGAGGGGAGGCTTACACATTGGTGTTACACCTGTGAGTGGTGCTGAGACGCCGCGGTAGAGACCCTGATCATGCTATGTCAATACTTGATCAATCTCTGATGCGCAAAGTACTATACCTTTGCGCCTTCTCGTCCGACAATCTTGCGCACGACATCAATGGCACCAGTGTATACACCTTTCTCTGCTGTCTGCATTCGAACTTTGACGAGATCGAATGGGTGGCCGACTAGTACTGCGCAGACACCACCGGCTCCACCGGCAGCTAAAGACCGTAACGACTCTAGAGAGGACTTTGTGGCTTCCACGGCTGCTTCTTCGACCTTTGCGGCGGAGGGCAGCTGCTCTGCTACTTTATCTGCTGTAGAGGACATTATGGTGATGAGATAGGGAGCTTGTGCAGGTAAGAGGGCTGAACGACCAGGATTGCGAGTGTTTTGAGAACAAAGTGACCACTCGGTTTATACAGGTGAGTGTGCTGGTCTTAGTTGTGCGGTTTCAGTCCAGTTTAACGATGACACAAGGTTGAAACAAAGTCGAGACCGCGGCTCAATGGAGATCTGGGGAAGTTCCTCGGTACTTTCTCTAAAGGGAAGCTGCAACCGGAAACCAATTAAGCGCCCAATTCGGGCCTAGCGTGTCACGTTCACGCGTCGTGTGCGTTCAAGTCTGTTTTCAGTATTTCATCACATTGTGAATACCCTTCTTCTCTGCTCTCGTCTATTACGTTCGAACTGTCTGTCACGACACATAACTTAACTGTTAGCGATGTCCTCACCTCGCAGAAGTGCTCGTGGGTCTTCGCAAGCAGCAACCCCAAACAGCCCATCAGCACAAACTCCTGAACTCTTCTCAGACTCACAATCACTACCACCAAACGGAAGTCCAGCAAGGTCAAATGGAAGTCCACTGAGACTGTCAGCCCTAAATGGTGCTATTGCCACTACTTCGTCTCCATTGTTCTTCTCATCATCAGCACCTACTGCAGAAGATGATGGAGATCGCACACCAAGAGCCAATAGCAATGGTCTGTCAACGCCGAATGGCATGGGAATGACACCAGGTCCTGGTGGTGAGTAGTGAACTACACGGTCTTTGCACAGTTCTCTATAACTGACTTGGAATAGACTCGTCACCACTACGCTATCAGTCAACGTCTAGCCCAGGTCGCAATGGTGCTACTCCTCGTCAACCCAGTCATCCTGGCAGCTCTGGTAGCGGTCTCTTTGTCAATACTCCTCGAGCTAGCGCAGGCGCAAGAATACGAAGGACAGACATATCTTCACCATTTATTCACAGACGACAAGTCTACGTCGATGACAATGGCCAACCAATTCACAATGATCCAGCGACTGGAGTCACATACTCGAACCTCAATCCCAATACCTCCGAAGCAGATGCTATTGCCGGGCCAGGCCATATGGTCATGTGGGGGACGAACGTGACCGAAGTCGAGATCATGTCCGTGGTAGAAGACTTCTTGCGCAACTTCACACGCAAATATCGCATGCTTGCAGAGGAGGAAATCACACAAAACGAGCATTTCGAGCCTAACGATCCAGCAAATGAGAAGGTGTACTGGGAAATGTTGAAGATGATGTACAGAATTGGAACGATCAATCTCAACCTTGACCTGAAAGACTTGAAGGCTTACCCACCAACGGTGAAGTTGTGGCATCAGATTCAAGACTTTCCATCTGAAATCCTGCCCATGTTCGATCAGGTTATAGTCCAGTTGATGACAGCATTTGCTACTGAGAAAGCAGAGGAAGTACGTGCACAACAAGCAGATGCAAGACGTAATCGTGGATCGTCTATGCCTTTACCGCCAAGCTCAGACGCTGATATGGACGATGCTGAGACACCTCGACCAGACGTAGACGGGAGAAAGCCTGATCAAATCATTAGAGACGCAGAAACTACACTCTACACTGTTAGACCTTTCAACCTGGGTACCACAATCAATCTTCGCGATCTAAACCCAGCAGATATCGACAGAGTCATTGCAGTGAAAGGACTGGTCATTAGGACAACACCAGTCATTCCTGATATGCAATCTGCTTTCTTCCAGTGTTCTGTTTGCAAGACAACAATAATGGTCCAGATCGAGCGAGGGAAGATCCAGGAGCCTACAAGGTGTGCAAGAGAAGCATGCAACGCACCAAACTCAATGCAGATTGTCCACAACAGATGCGGTTTCGCAGATAAGCAGATTATCAAATTGCAAGAAACACCTGACAACGTTCCTGATGGTCAGACACCACACTCTGTCTCGCTTTGTGCTTACAGAGAGCTCGTCGACTTCTGTAAGGCTGGTGACCGTGTTGAGATTACAGGTATATTCAAGTGTAACAATGTCCGTGTCAACCCACGTCAACGAACAGTACGAAGTGTCTTCAAGACATTCGTTGATGTTCTGCACATTCAAAAGGTCGACAAGAAGCGCATGGGTATTGATGTTTCCACTATCGAGCAGGAGCTTTCTGAACAGGTCACTGCGAATGTGCAAGAAGTGCGCAAGATGTCAGAGGAAGAGGAGCGAAGGATCAAAGACACTGCTGCACGTCCTGATGTGTACGAACTGCTGTCGCGGTCTCTCGCGCCAAGCATCTTCGAAATGGACGACGTTAAGAAGGGAATTTTGTTACAACTTTTTGGAGGCACGAACAAGTCATTCGAGAAGGGTGGTAACCCGAAGTATCGTGGTGACATCAACGTCCTCCTCTGTGGTGACCCTTCAACCTCGAAGTCTCAGCTTCTGAAGTATGTTCACAGGATAGCTCCTCGAGGAGTCTATACTAGTGGCAAAGGTTCGTCCGCAGTGGGCTTGACAGCCTATGTCACCCGTGATCCAGAAACTCGTCAGCTCGTACTCGAATCTGGAGCTCTTGTACTCTCTGATGGCGGTGTCTGCTGTATTGATGAATTCGACAAAATGAACGATTCTACACGTTCAGTGCTTCACGAGGTCATGGAGCAGCAAACTGTATCGATTGCCAAGGCAGGTATCATCACGACTCTTAATGCACGAACGAGTATTCTGGCTTCCGCAAATCCAATTGGCAGCAAGTACAATCCCAATCTGCCAGTCCCGCAGAACATCGACCTTCCACCTACACTTCTCTCCCGATTCGACTTGGTCTACCTCGTACTTGATCGTATCGACGAATCTATGGACCGCAAGCTAGCAAAGCACATTGTCAACATGTATCTTGATGATCGACCTAGCAATGCCAGCGCGAATGAAGTCCTGGTAAGTCTCATTTGCAACACATCGAGAATGCTCAACTGACACCCTTCCCAGCCCGTCGAATTCCTAACTTCCTATATCTCTTATGCCCGTGCCAATTGCCAGCCGAAGATTACCGAAGCTGCCTCCACCGAGCTCGTAGAAGCATACGTCTCCATGCGCAAGCTAGGCGAAGACGTCCGGGCTGCTGAACGCCGCATCACCGCCACAACGCGTCAGCTCGAGTCCATGATTCGTTTGGCGGAAGCTCATGCAAAGATGCGTCTTTCCGAGACAGTGACCTCCGACGATGTTCGCGAAGCTGTCAGACTGATCAAGAGTGCCTTGAAGCAAGCAGCAACGGATGCGAGGACAGGTCTGATTGATATGAGTTTGTTGACTGAGGGCACGAGTTCGAGTGAAAGGAGAAGGAGACAGGACCTCAAGAATGCGGTGTTAGAGATTGTGGATGACATGAGCAGAGCGCAAGGAGGGAATGTAAGATATGTTGAACTGGGCAGAAGATTGGCGGAGCAGAGTAGTATCGAGGTTACTGCTGATGAGCTGGCGGAGAGCGTGAGGGCGCTACAGCAGGAAGGTGCGCTGAGCATACAAGGAGAGGGGAATAGAAGGTCGATCAGAAGGATTGTTGGTGCATAAGGAAGTGGTAGATGGTGGCTAGGGCAGTGGATTGAGCTTGTATAGGCGTGTCTGAAATTTGCAGTATAATTCTCGATATTGGCGTCTGGGTTTGGTCTCTGAACGAATGAACGACAATTTACCTTACAGATCAAGCCTTCTTTTTTTGGTTTGCCGAACGACTGCTCTCATCTGGCACAGATCTGGTGCAAACATGAAACAAACGGTACTTGCGATTGCGTCACGCAATCTTACTTCACATGACCCATCTCTGTCGTTCGCTCTTTCCTCTTCCTACGTGCTTCGTTCTTTCTCTTGACCTTCCCGTCTTCAACAGTTTCTCAACCACCCTTATCGAAAAAAGATCTCGAACTTCTTCCTTTTACCTTAGACACGACACACAATCCGAAATGCTTCTCGACAGGATCAAGACTATTGGTAGCGACAAAGCCACCTCTGACACCTCTAAAGGAGCCACGCACCATGAGGATGTTCCTGCTGCAGCGACTACAGGCCCTACTGGAATTGACAGGATCCAAGAGATTGGAAAGTATGCCCTTGACCCAAAGACGAACAACAATTTGGAAGGCCTGCGTGCTCAAATCTTAGGTAAAGCAATGGTGAACTCAAGGCAGTCGTGCGACTAACGATCTTTCAGCCAATGCCGAAGCCATCTACGCTCGCAGCAATATCCTCGTTGTCACTGAATCTGTTCGCCTTGACTCTGCTCCCAACTTCGTTCACGTTGTCGCGTCAGTCATCACTCAGGAGAAAGTCGCCCAAGGCAGTGACCACATCGTGGAAATCAAGCTCAAAGGTCAACCAGGGGAGACTAGGTCAGTTGTGAAGTATCTCATGACGAAGATGACGCGCTAATCGTCGAAACAGGGAGGCTGCTCTTTCATTCTTGCTAGCTGAGATGGAGAATGGCATCCACAACTTCTTGTGGAATACACCTACCAACGAGCCTCAGAGGTACCAGTACAACCCGTCCACATGATTGTGGAAGAAGATCTTGAGTGTCGTCTGATACGTATGGCTTGATCAAATAGAAGGGAGGATGATCTCAGAGTGAAGAAGTTTCAATCCGAAAGAGCGGAGGTACTGAAGGATCAGGAGTATCATAAGTTAGGGCGAGAAACGTGTAGTATTCTCATATCAGCTTAGGAGAATCCAATATCTGATGTATTTCTGAAACTGAACTTGAAATCTGAAACAACCTGAAACGTGGCTGTGCTGTGGCTGATACAGGCACGTGCAAAAATACGTCACTACCAAACAACTTCTCCATTACCAGACTCATTCCTACTGACACACTTTCACCTCCTTCTGCTCACTCCTAGCTCAATCCACTCGACACCATAACTCAGAGCCTAGTCCATAACAGGAGTAATCATGGGTCCGTGCTGCCACGTTCCATAATTGACACAAGCTGACACGTTATCTATAGCTCCTCAATCAGACTTCTGTAAGTATAAACATTGCTCCCACTCATGCGACACGCCCCTAATCCACTACCATAGACAAGGTTCTCGATATTGATGCCAAAGCCACACAGCAGCAGATGTACACAATCTCAATCTCTTCTTCCGCAAACCAAGCTAACACGGTCACAGTCGTGAAGCATACAAGAAGTATGCATTCCTCGTTACAACTACCTCAAAACCGACCTAACATACCTTAGAGCAGCACTAAAGTATCACCCCGACCGTGTCCCCGCCGATTCCCCAGAACGTCCTCGCCGCACCCGTCAATTTCAGCTCATCAATGATGCCTACTATACCTTGAGCGACCCCGCTCGACGACGCGAGTACGATGCCTCTCGTCGCTTTGGCACAGCCTCATCCAGTTTCCCTAGCAGTACCGAAGACTTTGACGAGGAGATCCCTCGTCCTCAACAATCTGCTGGCACAGGCGCAGCAGGTGGAGGCTTCCCATGGAGCACGTTCGGGAACATGTTTGGATTCGGTGGAGGTAATCAGCAAAACACACAAAACACACCACCACATTCAAATGCGCAATTTGAGAGCGTGTTCGAGGAGATGATGCGAGAGGAGGGTATGGCAGATGGCGAGAACCAAAATAGACCGACAGGGAAGTTCTGGAGTGTTATCGGTGGTGTCAGTGGAGGTGCCATGGGTTTCATCGTCGCGAATGTGCCGGGCGCCATGGCGGGAGCGTTGGCTGGAAACAGATTGGGAAGTGTGAGGGATACGAAGGGAAAGGCTGTATACAGTGTCTTTCAGGTTCGTCAAAATGTGACAGTGAACTGTTGCAGACATAGCTTGCTAATTGACCATACAGGAGTTACCACAGGCGGACAAAGCAAGGCTGCTGAGCGAGCTTGCACAAAAGGTGTTTGCTCATGCTGTTTCTGGTTGAAGTTGACAGGCAGGATGGTACGGGAAATGGCTTTGTGCTGATTGGTTTTTCGGATTGGGGAATAATACGGGGGATAATGATACCACTACCTTTGCCTAATGGCGGAGTCTTGCAATATGGATTGACTGATCGAAGTGTTGTTCCATTGATATAGTACTAATGAATCTTGATATTGTCCAACGGTACTTGCAACATCTGTGTTACTTGCAACTTCTGACGTTACTTGCAACTTCCGACGTTATTTGCAATAACGTTACTTGCAATTGCCCTATTTATCTTGACGCCTATGCCCTGGTTTTGCGATCCACCTTTTTGAGCCTTTTGAAATCAACATCTTGATCTTGATGTCGTCCGAGAACGCCTATCTTGTGCTGGCACACTCTAGGCCTCAGTCAGAGTACCCTATTACAGTATTGTTTTGACCATTTTTTCAGCCGCACCCAATATTCAAGCGAAGAACAGTCTAATCATCTCGAGCAGGAAGCCACCAACAAGAAGGAAGACGAGGAGATCTAACAATTCAAACCACGTCAGCTCTGTTTCGCGACTACCTATTTCCTCGTATGCTCGCGTGCTCCATAAGTCTGTCACTTACAAACCATCCATGCGCCCACACTTGTTGTCTGCACTTTTTTCGCAAGTTTCTTCTGAGCTGCAATTTCTTCCCTTTCAGCCTTGGGTGGTCGAAGTGAGCCCATCTTCTTCTCTTCTTGCTGCGCAAAGCGCTTGTTCGCTAGGCGTTGGGTGGGTGTTTGTGCCTAGATGTAGGGCGTGAGTTGGATGTGTTGTGGAGTTACGTCTGCGCCGAGGCAGGGGATATAGTTGGGAGCATACCATTGCGGAAGAGAGTGATTAAGAGGGTTCTAGAAGAGTTGTCGAGGAGGTGTTTCAGATCTTGCGGAAGGTTGGCTGGCAACGTTTCAGTTTCATGATCAATCTGGGGAACAGCACGGACCATGTGGGTGTTTAAACTTTCCTCTTTTCGACCGCGCTCCGACAACCATAAATCATGGAGCACGATACGTCACTATTAATGCTAAGACTTTTCAAGTATGGCTTTCCATATTAGACTCGACTTATCATCGAGTCCTGTGCCCTCGGTCGTGCCGGCATGGCTCGTTTTAGCGACGCTGTAGTCGATATTCCTCCTGCTTTCGCACACGAGGAGAAAGATCACAAAGTCAGCGGCTGGCAATCGAAGTCCTCGACGTGGCCTCGCAAGGAAAAGTCCAGTCAGGACCGCTCTGAAGAGCTCTTCGAGGATGACGAAGATCTTAGCGAAGAGGAGGACACCTTTGGACTCTTTGGCCGGGCGTATGAGCGCATTGGCAACCTTCACATTCTACTCCGCTATGGTATACTCGCTCCTAATCAATCTTTACAAATTCACCAATTGATTCTGTGACCTAGCATTTTACATCATACCTGTGGCTGTGCTGATTGCGATTCCTATCATTGTGCTCGGTGCCATTGAGCAGAGAGTCCCTGTTGGTCCAGTGCGCTTGATTGGGTTATTCATATGGCTCGAGCTAGTCTGGCTGACTTTGTGGGGTTCTAATCTGGCAGCCCGCGCTATACCGCCTGTATTCCGTCTCTTCAGCGGCTTTCTTTCGAAGGAGACAGCAAAATATAGCAATCTGCTGAAAGCGCTCGAAGCACCTATTACTCTTGTGATATGGGCTGCCTGTGCTTACGGTAGTGTGGCCTTGTTGTACCTGTTTCCTTACTCTTCGAACCCCAATGCCCCTTCGGTAGCCACTCTAGCTCAGACACCTTGGAATGCACCGGGCAGCCCTTGGACGGAAACTATGAAGAGAGTTTTCTTAGCAACTATTCCAGTAGCCTGTGTGTACTTGGTGGAAAAGATCATTGTTGAATGGATCGCCGTTAATTGTAAGTCATTCACGTATCATCTGCACTTCAGGCCGGGCTTGACATAGGGGGATTTGCATGTGTCCATTTTCATTGCAAGAACTGGTCCAGCACTCCTCCCATCCCTCTCCTGTTAAGCTCGAAAGCGTTCTCCCTATTGACCACACTCACAGACCACGAGACACAATTTGCGAGCAAGGTGAAAGAGGTCGATCGCTGGATAGCGCTCATGACAGATCTCTATGAAACCTCATTATCACTATATCCTCGACACTGCAGCAAATTTCAAGTCGAGGACGAGCTTATCCATGGTCCGGCGGACACGAGCAAGCATCACACTTCATATGTTGTTGGAAAGGTAGAATCCAAGTTACGCCGCTATGCTGCGTTGAGCCCTTTCTTTCAACACGGCGCGCTCGACTCCAACTCGGAGGTGGTCATCGCTGCACTTGGCAACGAGAAGGATAGTAGCGCTTTGGCCCGAAGGATCTGGCAATCTCTGGTTCAAGGAGGAACTCATGATTTGTACGAGAAAGATATTGCTCAAGCCCTCGACCGCTCCCGACGCGAGGAAGCAGAGGCCCTATTCCTGAAACTCGACTTCAATCGCAACGAGGCTGTCTCCCTTGAGGAAATGACCGGAATGTTCGCAGACGTCGCTCGTCTACGGAAGTCGGTGACGAGGAGCATTTCGGACGTGCAAAGTTCAATTCGCACTTTCAGTGCGATTCTACAAGTAGCCGGTCTTATCGGCATGGGGCTAATCTACGCTGCCTTTTTCAGCCCCAGTTTCATAAGGAATCTTCAGGTCATCTTCACAGCCGTTCTATCACTCTCATTTGCTTTTTCAGGAACTGTTCAAGAATTCGCTGCATCTTTCATGTTTCTCTTCGTGAAACATCCCTACGATGTGGGTGACCGGTGCGAGATCAATGATCAACAGGTCGAGGTGATTGTTGAGAAGATTGCTTTACTCCACACTGTATTTCGCCGAGTGCTGGATAACAGACTCGTACAAATGCCAAATAGCGTCGTCAGCGCAGCCGCCATCACGAACATTTCGAGAAGTAGAAACCTTAAGCAGCGCATTCATATCATGGTCAATCTCAATACTACAGGGGAGCAAATCGAGTCACTTCAATCGGAGCTCTACTCGTTTGTAACATCCTCGACTTCGAAACGAGACTACACACCGGATGTCAAGGTTATGATATCAGCTATAGGCACTTACGAGTCAATCGACGTGGTCATAGTCTACGGTCACAAAGTTGGTCATTTAAAGTCATTTCACCTCGTTCTCTTACTAACAAGCTCTAGTCAAATTGGTCAAAAGAGTCTCTACGCCTAGCGAGACGCAATCGGTTTATGGCGGAAGTACTCGCAGCGATGCGACGCCTTGCTATCAAGCCTCCTGGCGGTACTGCAGCAGGCTCGGGCTCACTGGAGTATCCACAATACACGGTGGAAGTAACAAAGGAGGAAGTGCAAGCGGCTATGGATAAGGTGGAAGAGCTAGTTTCCGCCAAGCGTAACGACGATAAGTTGGAAAACTCGGTCATTGGAGCGAAGCGAGATATATCACGGCCCCCAGAAGTGACAGGAGCCACATCTACAGCAGTAAATCGCCTCAATCAGGATGAAATGTCCTCGAGATCACGCTTTGCAAGCGGCAAAAGTTGAAGAATCACCGCAAGGTCATTATGTACCTGCAGCAAACGAACGAAAGGAAATGATGAGCGACATTTATTTGCGAATTGTGCCTTGTTCTTGTCTTTTGCTAGTCCTGTTCCGTCTGTTGTGAAACTTGACGGAGTATAGCGCCTAATCACCGGCGAATTGATTAGCACGGACCATGCGTGGGGATCTTTGACCTTCTCTGCAATCGTACACTGCATACAATTCAAAGCAATCTTATCAATATGATGGGCCAAAGCATCGTCAAGCGCTCGCTGGTAGCTTCCCTGCGTACTAGCGATAAGTTCTCCCTAATCCTCACACAATCTCTTCGAAGACGGCAATCCTCCTCGACCGAACCTGAAACATATGAAAGATCGGTCCGTTTGTCCATGAAGACCTCCCATTACCAACTCCTTCTGACATGACAACTTCATATAGCCAACGAAGATATACCGCCCATACATGCGCCCTTTTGCCAAAGTCTTCCTTGGTGCAATGTTCACATATCAAGTACTATATTGGGCATGGGAGAAACTCAGACTAGACGAGTTACGAGAGCAGAAATTGGCGGAGATGAAAGATTTGGAAGCACAAGTGGAAGCTTACAAGGAGCGGCAGAGGATGGAGAAGGAGAGGGGGCTAGCAGGTGGTGTGCAGAGCGTGCAGAGTGTGCAAGATACAGGAAAGAGTAAGAGTTGGTTTTCGTGGTGAAAATTGGTGCCGTTGCACTGAACGGCAAAATGCTCGGCGATGAGTACACTGTGGTCTTCAGCTCCAGAGGCCTTACGGCGTGGCAGTTGAAAGCTGGAGCACCAGCGTGTCACATCTTCTGGTGAATTCAAGGTCTTGGGTGGAAGCCTATTCGACGGTGTACTATAGCGGCTCATTCATCATTGAAGTGGGCAATATGCTATACCCTGAATTTGATCCCGGCTGATGAGAGTACCGCCAACTGGCGACATACCTCTTCTTAAGCACCGACGTGGTACTCGGAGGGGAAGCAGCACGAAGGTAAAAGCATTAGGCTTGCAGCAGGCTTATGAAGACGTGTCGGCACTCCCGCACTGATTGCACAAGAAGATGGACGATCTACCCTACATCTCACTTTTTAGCAAGAGGAGCTGAAAAGGCACTGCCATGGAGTTGCGTCGGGCTAGATTGATGTAATAACATCAGAGAAGCAAACGACGGATGAAAGATGTCCTGTCAGCTTAGCAGGATTTCCTGTTGTCGATATTGTAGTGGCCAGTATACAACGTCACAAACACCTCACGCAATGAGCTGTTCAGTTCCGAAACAAATGAATATATATATACGTACGAAGATAGGGCCCTACGGACATGGACTTGCCATCTCCAAAATGCTCACGCTCCCCTTATCCACGAGAACGATATCGGAACAAGCATCACATGACGTTGGAAGGATTGGAGTGCTCATCTACGACTCCAGACAGCTGGCTAATGAGAGCGAGGAAGGACGATGATACAAAGCAGAATCGATTCTCGCACCTCTGTAAAACTGATTGTGGAACCATGTCGCCTCTGGCACTCGAACATTCTATCAATGAGCGCTTCCCTGGAGGTGGCGAATTCCGCAATCCACTGAGCAGCCACCCATGAAGGACTCCCTAGTCGACAAGAAAAGACTCTGACTTAATGTTTCGCTCGGGTTGGGGGGATATGTCGTGGTTCTTTGCCCAGATAACACGTTCGTCTGCCAGAGAGTTCCAGGACAAACACATTTCGACAGTCTTGGCTTAACAGCCACAGCAACTGCTCAACAAATCGGCACCGCTTACCGCCGCCTCATGCTCGAGCACATACTCCTTCTGAGGAACAAGTCAAAGGTCCTCAGGCACAAGTTCAACCTCAGGCACAAGTTCAAGGTCATCACCATCGCCACTACTGCCACCGCCTGCTGCCGGTAGTAGCTTGCCCATCCTCCAAGTCTCCGACATCTTTGCGCGCCTCCTCGACTCCGTTCTACATTCCTTACTACCCTCGTCAATGTCGGCTTCTGCTGCCATGCCCTTATCATTTTTGTCCAAATTCTTGGTAATGCAGCTCGCTCCGTCTGGCTGATTATGATGATCTTAGCATATCGTTGAATGGTCGTAATGTTGGCGCTGCAATGAGTGGAGTCCTGGGCGTCGTTCTTACATTGAGACTTTGTCGCGCTGGGCTGTGTTTGGTATCCCGATAGCCAGATCGTGCAATCGTCGCCCGCCTACTTGAATTCCTCAGAAGAATCTCAGCAGCCTATCCAAATTTATGAGAGATGTTATCTCAACCGCTGCTCTGGTACGCAACTGACGACTCTGACATGGTTCCTCAGAGTTCATAGCGAAAGCCAGCAGCAACGTAGTCAACGGCGAGGACATCAGTGGCAAGGAAGAGATGATGGACTTCGAGCTTACGGATGATGAAGTGGAGGCCGAGCATGGAAAGCAGGAGGCAGTTGACATGTAGAATGTTTCACCCTGAACAATCTCAACCGAAATTAAGCACTAATGATAATCGCGCTACTTTCGGGACCTCGGTGTCCTGGCTGAAGCTGAGTACGAAAGAGGTGATTCAGCGAAGAAACTTCATACCAACAACGAACGACAAGAAACCTATCTCAAAGTTCACGAACAAGCCCAATCCCAACAATTTGACCAAGAAGCCCAGTCTCGACGATTTAGACTCAGCAAAGGCCGAAGAGCTTGAAACCAAACCACTTACCGTGGAGAGATCTCCTGAGCGCGACGGAGTGCCTTGGATATGAGATATATATAGAGTGTTTCACAATTAGAAACATGGTACCTTGTTGTTGTGAGTACCACTTCTCCAGTTCAATTTGATGAGAGCTAAGTGGTATTGTATTCGATCAATATCTTCAAGGCGGGCATTTAGCTTTCAGTTTGCGGTTGCTCAAAGATGTGGTGCGATCGACTCATGGAGAAGGAAAGCAGCCAGTTACCATGCAGTCTGACATACCCTGACCCGGCGCCGCCTGGAGGACGTCCGTCTCATGATTGACCATATTGTAGCGGCGCTGTCCTTCTACTTGTTGCAACATTCGGTCTGTACGATGGAATCCTTCTTGAACGCGCTGCGTGTCTTTGATCGAACACATTTCCTCGCAGAGTCTTCTTGCAGTGCGCAAGAAATGTTCTGCCATGTTCATATCATCTGTGCAGAAAGAGAGCAAGGTCCATGAATCAAAGCGAATATATTGAGGTACCACGACATCGGTAACCAGCTCGATGAGAAGGCTCTTGGCCAGTTGACGTTGACCCATACTGTAAATTTTGAATGCCTGTTACCTCCTTGTTAGCAAGAGCATGGCATTGAAACGTTCGCACTGCGTAATGTACGATGTCCAGCCAAGCTCAATTTTTTCTTCGAACACCTACCTCAGCGTATTGGTTCAAGTACATCTGAACAAGTGCGGAAGTCATATTTGTGATTTCATCAATGAATGCTTGTATAAATGTTGAGAAGAATCACGAAGTGACAACTTTGCAAAACTCGCGTTCGGAACGTTTCATGTTTTGTTTGTTTGTTTGTTCATGATTACCCTCTTTTATCATTTCATTTTCTCACAGAATGTTCATGCCATGATGACGGTCACAAGCATGCTCCTATGAGCTCGCGACCTCATCCAGCCCGTGCCTGACAGAGATATCGTGTATTCACACCCTGCCCCGACTTTCTGGCTTCTCAACCGTGACATTTCTGGCGCGACAAAGGAGCAATCTGGTTTTCAGCACGTCACAAGTTCCATAACCAAAAACACAGATGCTCAAGATCAATACGGCATCTCGGCTGCACACCCAACCAGTGAAGGTGATCAAGCTCAGCGCATAACAGCAGTAAACACAGTCCAGGACAAGGCGCATCTAACGGCCGGTCAACAGGAAAACACACGCGCGAACACAAAAGCCGCTGGCTCAGCAATGACTCTAGTTCCAGTCGTCCAGCTGGATGACGAACAGAACGACATTGCGGAGGTAGATGAGGACTAAGACATAGATCCCCATGAGCTCGAAGACATAGATGCGGACAGTTATAGCCAGGAATATCGAGAATGGTTATGCTGGGCACAATCTCCGGAGGACTTTGCCACCATCGTACGACGGAAACCTACTGAACTTCCTACTGCTCTCCAATCTTTTAAAGATGTTCTGCCAAAAGACAAGAAGAGACATTTGTACTTCAAGATAGAAGACTCTGTCTCAGGTCGGCACGTGACGGTGGGAACACATTATGGAGATCTTGTTGATCCAAAGTGGAGTGCTTTCCTTAGAGGAACTGCTTCGCCCTTGGGTGAGGTGCAGGAGTTTGAGATCTTATCGTTTACTGGTGGTGGTCTCGGACGCAATGCAACACTTGATGGCAAGTCATCTGAAGCTGTTGCTAAGGAAATCACACGTATATGCGAGGTGATCCCCTTGGACTTGGTTCTCTTGAACTACGAGACTAAGACTTTGATTGTGCAAGTAGTTCTGCTTAATGAAGCCAGAAGCGGTGCGAATCTTCATCTACCTCTCAAAGATGTGACATGGAAGCAAGACAAGACAGACGGTAAATGGGAGCTAAGTGGCGAGACTTCATATTTCAACTCAAGGTCGTTGCAAGCTGAAACGCTTATGATTGTGGTTCATCTCAGAGCTCAGACGTCGCTCAGCCACATCCCCAGCAGATTGAATGGTACCACTGTACCAAGATGCAGTTGGCCGCGAATTCCGAATACAGCTCGTGATGATGCACAAAATGCAGGTCGACTGATCAACATGTTGCTGGTCTCGATTCTTGGCAAGTGCTGCTCACAACAAGAAGTGCAGCTTTATCAAGTGTTCATTCAGCGACAAATTCTGGGCCTTGCACATAACGAGGACTATGGAGTCATGGCTGGTCAAACTATTTGGTATCTGCAAGACAGTGAAGATGGTTGGGTCACATTAGATCCAAGTGCCGAAGTAGTGCGCGTTCTACAAGGCATAACGACTCTGCCTCCATTGGTCATGACAGTTGACCTTGCTGACAAGGTGATATTTCGTATCGAGCAACATTACGTCCAGCATGCTCAGATCGTGCCTGCATGGAAAAAGGGTGCTCTCATGCTCAGTCTGAATTATGCTGAATAACGATCCTGCTCCCGCTCATGGACTCCACATATATCACAACAGACCTGCCAACAAATCCGATATTCAATCGTTAAGCAATAAGAACGTAGGATGAGGCGATGATCCGACGCTTGTCCGACTGCGTCAGAGGAAAGATAATAAAGGATCAGAAGTCCGTGAGTATCGGTGAGAGCGTGAGAAAGATGTTCTACGACCTCATATAAAGACTATATAGCAGTCGTTCCTATACAGCGTATCCGCCTTTGCTTAATCGCACCTAATGCCAATCTCCTTCAATTGCATGCTGTGTGCTTCGTGTAGTCTCACGCAGTTCTTCGTATCCATTCCCCACATTATTTAGACACGGAGGCAGATCTATAACACTAAGCTCTTGAGATTGTTCAGCATCACCATAACTATGGAGCTATAGAAACCACCACTTCATGTTGCCTATATCGACTGACCACTAGCAAAATGACATAAAGGATGTAGAAAGATTGATTTTCACATGATTGCATTGACCTCTGGCTCAATGGCAGTCCTCTGCTTACGGCAACACCTGTATCTAAAATCATCTGGGTGGTATCGTATAGTGGTTAGTATAACACGTTGTGGACTCACATGTGATTCCGTGTTGACGCCGGTTCGATTCCGGCTACCGCCATTATCTCACGTTCGATTCGTGTGTATGGGAATCCGTCTTTTTGCCTTTTTTTTCCCTTCCTTTGCCGAAGTCTGTTTGATGCATTTTTGCCTTATTATGTGTTCGCTCGATCACCTTGTTATCTCGGAATCACTTGTGATACCACCCAGATAATTTTAAATAGGGGTATTGCCGTAAGCAGAGGGCCCTCCGGGCCCTACATCGAAACGGAGTGTCGAGATCACGAGATAGGGCGGCATCGAAACAGGAAGGTCGTTGTTACCTTGTATACTCAAAAAGGGGACACAAATAGGCGCATTCTCCCCAACGACGGACAACATTCTACCATCTTCACTAATCCATGGCAATCATGCTTCCTCCATTTCCCCCAAATGTCCGCCTTGCCACGCCAGCAGACCTGCCCCGCCTTGGTCTCATAGCTCCTGCCGGCTACTACAATGCCGAGATCTTTTCCTTCCGCCGACCACATTTCAGTGAATATCCTGGTGACACTGTTGCCAACTACTCTGCTGGATATCGTGGCGAATTTCTAAATCCCAGATCCGCTGTGTTTGTAGTTGAGGATGAGCTTAGACTTGATGAGGTAGATCAAGTCTGTGACGAATTGAGATCATTGTGGCCGAAATATGGCAAAGAAGATGCAGGACGAAAGGTGATTGTAGCTGCGAGTAGTGTTGCTGTACCAGAGGAATGTGATTGGGCAAAGGCTAGAGTTGATGAGGGTGTGTTTGATTCATCTCGTGGTAACAATTGTCATTAGAAAGCTAATGAATGTGTACCAATCAGTAAAGCACATCGACATCCCAGCAGAGCAACTTCTCAGACGTGATGAAGACCCAAGAGGTCGTGAAATAGATGGAGCAATAGTTGGTCCAGTCATGATGAAGTACGAAATAGATATCGACATTACTCGCTATATTTTAACATTGCACACAGGCATGCCAATAGCAAGACTGCAGAAGTTCACACCTTTGTATTACACCCAGCATATGGCGGACGACGACATGGTGATACACTTATACAATATCTTCAAGCCTTCTTCGCCAGCCAAGGTGTAGGATATTTCTTAGCTGCTACAGCAGGAGGGAAGAAGTTGTATCTAAGGAATGGTGGGAAAGATGAGGGATCAGATGTGGTACCTGGGTATGATGCACACCCGGAACCGATAGATGTGCATTTTGTGAGCTGGAGACCACCCACCGAAGCACAGTAGCTCAGCCTGATAGCAGTGCTCAAGAGGATGTTCTCATTCGACCATTGAACAGATCGTGCCCAAGAAGAGCAGGAAGCAAAGTCGAGCTCGAAGAAAATACTGAAACAAGAACAGAGCGAATCATACGAGAATGTGGTCATCAAGACAGAATACCTGCCTGTTGTAGCTACTGCTTCTTTCGTTTTATTACGGTCTGAAGCAACCATCTCGCAAGATCACGCTCACATCTTCCTATTTTGCACAGGGATTTAGAAGCAATGCAGACCACGAACTGTGGTTGAATAACAGTCTTTATCAAGTTGACAACAAACACATGGCGAACAAAGCTCAAGTCCTCATATGTATTGCTATGAGCGATAACTTGCAGTCCATGTAATCAGTATTGGTCACTCATATTCCTCATTGCATCCTCGTTGGGGATGTTACTCTTTATGAGGTCACCTTGAGTTTATCAAAGCGCATTTTTCCAGGTATTCCTGAAGCCCTGTCAACAAGATCACCCGATTTATTCCAGAAAATTTACTCCAGAAGGTTTGAAAGACCTCGAGCTTTAGCTCAAAGCTGTACTTCTAACAATAAGCGAGGACTGCCTATTGTTCATGAAGTCAGCCCGAAGAAATTGAAATTACAATTTCAATCGCAAGTTACTATTTCTCAAGCTCTCACCAGAACATCCATCAGAAACCGAAGTGTCAGAGTAGATACCGTCCAGTCTCATTGAGATTCTTGTACGCGTGCTACTACAAATATCGAGCTAGTCGCCAGCTCTGTAAGTCAAAGGTTCAGACCAATCTTTGCTCTCACTATTCTCAAACGTAGAGACATCTTGTTGAGGAATCTTGCAACATTACTGCTAGCCATCGACCGCACTTCGACGCTGGTTGTGTAGGACGAAAGCATTGTGAGACTGCGAACCAAATCTGAAACAAGCCTGCAACAGGGTGGGGCAAATTAAGGGACAGCTTTCTACTCGGACCCTTCCACCTCTCTTTCTCATCTCACCATCCTTTTATCATCTCTGTCATCATCACACTTCTCTTCAGACGTCAACTCCATCATGCCTCGCATCCTCACGCCAATGGAGCAGACTATCGACCTCGCACAACCAGGTGTACAGTACGGACCTATCAGGCCGAACCCACCTCTCTACGACTCTACGAGCCAGCTAAACCATTTTCAAGGTCAACGACCAATGACACAGCTAACTCGATGGCAACTACCACAGCTACCTCGACGTCACCTTCAGCTGTTGTCACTCATCTAAGCGACGCCATCAACTCAGACAATGCAGATGATGAAACAGCCGAAGAGAAGAAGAAGCGACTCACTAGAGAAAAGTCAGCAGCGACGCGCCGCCGCAACAAGGAAGCCGAACGTGCCCGACAGGAGGAGGTTGTGCAGCTTCGCGAGCAAGTTCGCTATCGGGACGAGCTCTTGACGCAGCTCTTACCTTCTGGTCTGACGCTTCAAGCTGTCTTGTCTGGTCAGCTCTCACCATTAAAAGTGGCCATGATTGCTCTTATTAACGCCACCAGTGCCAAAGACGAGGGCAGCCCGACGGAGAGATTGAAGTTTGCTACTAGCCCTACTGGCTTGATGGAGCAAGCAAAACCCGTTTCAGCACAATCAACCACGTCGGCTCAACCAAACATGTCAGCTCCATCCAACATGTTGGCTCAATCTAACATGTTGGCGCAGTCAACCATGTCAGCTCAATCAAGCGTGGCACCTTCGCAGCTACGACTTCAGCGACCTCTACCCGCCTTCTCTAGTCCAGTTTGCAATCCTCGCGACTTAACAAACACAAACACAAACACCACCTCAACGACTCTCCCTCCCAACCCCTACACTCTCCCTCCAATCCGTTCAGATCCCTCAACCATCAACCTTTCCACCATCCTGCACACCATCAACATCCAGCAAGACGGCATCCGCATCTTGCAACAAGCCATCAACCAGTGCCAGCACACCATCAGCAACGGTCAGCAAACAATTTGGGCACACCTTGTCAGAATCCAGCAGCGCTTGCAGGCCATGAACTCCATGCCTGTCTATATCGACCAGAATGCAATGGACGCTATGGACAACCTGATGCATGCGCTTGATCACCAACGTGGCGGACTTGAGATGAGAAGTAGGGCGACGGAAAACCACATGAGGACGTTGGAGCACTTGATGGTGATGGTTGGGGTGGGAGGAGGACATCAGGGAATGGTTGGGATGGGAAGAGGAGGATATGCCGGGACGATGACAGGTGGTGGCCTTGCAAAAGAGCCGGCCGCCAATCAGCATTCCAGCCCAGAGGATGCCGGGAGTGCTTCGAAGGAGGAAGGAGGGGTTGATTCTGCTGGACCACTCAGATGGAAGCCGCTTCCAGAGCCGAAGTGGAATTAGCAAGGTCAAACTTCAGGAAAAGCATGCATAGTCGGTAACAAGCACAGATGGAAAAAAGGAAAAAGAAAGACAAAAGACAAGGATGCATGATCGGTAATAAGCACACATGGACTAATGATCGCAAACACGAACGGCTGATGCATAGTCTTTGATAACGACTAATGAAATATCACCTGGTAGTCAAATGAAATGTATACAATGTTTGAAAGGTATCCATTCGGCACTACTCACATCATTGTTTGTGATAGCTCCAAAACGTTCGTTCTTTCATGGTCTCAATGTACAACTTCTCGCAATTCCTCCCTTGCTCGTGCCGTCTTGTCGGCTCGAAAACCTTCCAGCACTCCTCACAACCAGCTCAAGTCTTCCTCTGTGTCTCTTCAACTTTCATCTTCTCAACCCATACCTTCTCGCAATTCCTCCTTTGCTCGTATGCTCTTCTCGGCTCGAAAACCTTCCAGCACTTCTCAAAACCAGCTCAAGTCACCCTCTATGTCTCTTTAACTTTCATCTTCTCAACCCATACCTTCTCAAATTCTCCCTTGCTCGTATGCTATTCTCAACTCAAATGCCTTCCAGCACTTCTCACAACCAGCTCAAGTCTTCCTCTCTGCCCTTTTTGGCTCTTCGCTCTCAACCGTGCATCATTCGAGAACTAGCACTGTTTCTGCAACATTTGTTACACCTGCCTCACTTCCATAACAGATGGATCCGGACTGGAACGAGTCTACCTTGTCGGAGAACACCTCGGTGGGAAACTCGTTCGTGGACACCCTCTACCGAAAATCAAGCGAGGAACAACATCGCAGATCGAATGGCATCGTTCTTCTCTTCACCATACAAGATGCCGCTGGGGCTAAAGGCCAGTTCTCCAAACAGCCCAAATTCGTAGGGTTTAGGGGAATCCATCCAGAAAGGCAACACCTCCAAACGCAAGTTTTCGAAATACCAGGAGGGCATGGAAGACACCGAGACAGCTCACCAGAAAGGAAGAAGCAGGTAAGAGAAATAATAGATCACTATAATGAAGTGGGTGTCCACGAGGAGAGTGAGATATGGGCGGATGGGCACGTATATTCGAAGCAAGAGACCAAGGTGAACTTGACGACATGGAGTTTCACGCACGAATACGCAATTTCTGGACTGCCAAAGCTCGTGCAATTCTCAAGCAAAATACGTACCTCTACTTCAAGTCTGCGTCTTTGCTCATCGAAGGGCGCTAGGCCATTCAGGCCAATGTTGAAAAGATTACCGCAAATGCTGTCGAGCACAAAATCGGAAGTGCTTAAGCCTACAAGGCAGTCTCCTTTGTAGTTGACAAGGTTATGAGATGCTTACAACGTTTGTCCTTTCATTTTCCCTACCCACATCTATTCTAGTCTCGCCGAACACAGCCGCGAGGTCGAGATGTTTACTTATATTGATCTTCATTCATCTTTATCTTCATCCTTGCCTGGCCACATTACATCTCCTCGCACCACCGCCCTCGTATGCATGACCATCACAAAGAGCCACGTTGCAACTAGCAAAATGGTCATACCACTTCCGGCCCACGTAATGCCCGGACTGTTCAACTCTTCCCCGATATCCAAGACTGCAATGGTGAAGCCTACATTAGGAAATACAAAAGCATACCAAACAAGATGAAAGTCCATGTGCGGCAGCGCGGCCAGACAGCTGATGGTCGAGATGCAGAAAAACCAGAACGCAAGACACTATATGAAGATGGCAAATACCAAGGCAGCCACTTGCAAATAGTCGACGCCCGCTGGATGCTCGACAAAATAGCCGTGGTCAACAGGTAACGATCGAGCCATTCCTATTAGCGCGAGACCGGTGAAAGATGGAGGTCCTACGGCAATAAACATTCCAGGACGGAGGTTGAGGTCCGGTAGACCATCCTGCATGAGCCTGACCATCCAAATGGAATACATGAGTAAGGAGGTCCAAAAACCAAGCCCTTGGAATGTAAGACCAGCTACAAGAACAGCTGGAAGCCGTGTAGGCGAGAGTGTCGGCGAAATTAGGCTGGCTATCGTGCCACTCAGCATTACTGGGAAGATGGGCAGAAGCCAGGATGGAGTCATCGATTGTACCGTGAGTTGGCGTTCGCTAAAGAGCAAGTAGTATTGCAGAACAGCGACCACAAAAGTCGCGGCAGCATATACCAGAAGATGACCTCGGTCACTGTAACAAGCCATAAACCCGTCACTGGAACCCCATATTGGACCATGCCACCCACGATTGTTGGAATGCATAACCAAAACGTCGGAAACATTAATCCTTCACTCGGGTGAGTAAGGGAAACCCATAGCTTGCGTGGCTGTCTGATGAACCGTGTCGTGATCAGAGCTACCAAGGTCACAAATACGACGAGGTCGAAGATATAGACAACTTTCCCAATGGTTAAGATACCGTCAAATTTGTGCTGTTGTACAGAAAGTAGGAGCGCGATACCACCCGTCGACATTGGTGAAGTTGGCCCATGTGACGTGGTCGATGCGGTCCAAGATCGAGACTTTGGTAGGAGGCAATTTTTGGTCATTTTCAGATGCTCCTTTTCCTTGTCTGCACTTCTTCCATCTCTCGAAGATTGTGGTGCCGCATGGCCATTCTGCTGATTGCTGGGAACTGATCTCATGCTTGTCTGCGACTTTCGGTGCGCTCTAATGAGCTAAGAATTTGGGCTCTCGAGTAATACCAACGAAGACCGGTCCGATAAGTATTAGCGACGGCGTCGGCGTAGAGATATTTGACTATTCTATATCTTTTGGTTAATGTAAGAGTAGGAGGGCTTCGATACATCTAGAGTAAACCGCCAGCCGTGGCCCAGAGCTACGACTCAACCCCTCGATACTCGTCATAGCATCGTCACCGCGAGAATCCTCTCCTCTTCTCGATATCTGAAGACCAGACGTAGAAACAGCAACCCGGTTAGGGCCGCATATTCCCGAAGGATCAACTCTCGGAGTTCTCTCTCACCCTACTTCTCCCGAGCCCCGGAAGATCGTTACTCGTAGCCTTGGGAGTCGACAACTGCATTGTGTGCTGACGACTGCGTCTAGGCAACTTGGATTCTGTAAGCAAGTTGATGGCCTATCGAGTCTGGTCTGGATGTCTTTCACCCATCAATCTTTGTCGATCTTACATTGAATCAGCCCCCCATTTATGACATTAGCGATTAACCAAATCAGCGGGCTTTCGTTACAGGTACGGGTTTTGAATATGGCAGCAAGAGGTAGAGAGCATTTGCCCGGACGTGACCATGCGATATAATGGCTAACATTAAAACACAACATAACTATGGAGCATCGATTTCATTCCTCGTGCATACAGCTGTCGTTGTCTCCTCCTTGGTTGGTAAGTGGACAATCACTTTAAGCTGTAGAAACTCCCATACTGCCCAATTCCCCACGAGCGGAACGAGTTGCTCGTTCCTTGCCCACCTTCTTCAGCGGTCTATACTTCGCGTCCCACATCTGTTCTCTAACCCATTCCCCCAAGCCCCGTCATCCTGCGGGATATCCTTCTCCTGCGCCAAACCATTTTTGACAGCACTCTTGATGACGGCAGCGGCAATCTTAACACTGATCTCTCGCACATCCGACACATCTGGAAGCAATGCCGCTGTGTCATCCTTCAGAGCTGGAGATTGATCGGCAATCGCATGGACAGCAGCCACTAGCATTTCCGGTGTGATCAACTTGGCTCGACAAAGGACCGCTCCGAGACCAATACCGGGGAATACCTAAAACAACAGGTTAGGAGCGTTACTGATGAAGATTGACTTCATAACAACTTACTTCGCTATTGTTACATTCGGCAATCTCGTGCTTTTTACCATCGTACTTGACTGGCGCGAAGGGACTTCCAGTAGAAGTAAGAACCTTACCTTTGTCCACTCGAACAGGTCCTTGGGCACAGCCTCGTGCAATCTTGTTGGGTTGGACAAGGGAAAGACGATGGGACGATCAACGTGCTTTGCCATTTCTTGAGCAATCTCCTTTGTGAAAGCTCCGGGCTTGGTACTGGTTCCTATCAGAACGTGTGGCTTGACTTCCTTAATCACATCCAAAAGGGATGTCTTGTTGGAATCATGCCATTCCTTGTCATCCCTGGCGTAGTCGCGCTGTTGTGGGGTGAGCTTGTCATCCAAGCTTTTGAGAAGCAAGCCAGGTTTGTCGACGCACCAGAACTGCTTGAGCGCATCTTCACTGGATTTGTTGGACTCGACGGCAATCGCATCTCGAATCTGATTACCAATGCCAGTACCTGCTGTGCCTGCTCCAAACAGGACGATGCGGAGGTCACCGAGCTTGTACTTGGCCACATGCGCTCGCTCATTAAGGCTGCTAATGTAACGCAGCCAGTGCCTTGGACATCATCATTGAAACAAGCAATCTCTTTAGTGTACTTGTCGAGAATGCGTCGGGCATTCTGGAGTCCGAAATCCTCGAAGTGGATGTACGCTCTTGGATAGCGCTTCCTGCACGCCTGAATGAATCGATCGATGAAAACATCATACTTCTCGCCACCGACTCGTGGTTGCTGCAGACCCGTACCAACGTCAAGAACGACCGGGATAGTACGATTGGGATGAATGCCAGCACACAGAGTGTAGAGGACGAGCTTGGCGACACTTATTAAGACTCCTATATTATGTCAGTATACATCATCCACTGCGAAATCCGGCAATCATGCGCACCTCCCACTCCTTGGTTGCCTATACCTATATTATGTCAGTATACATCTTCCACCGCGAAAACCGGTAATCATGCATGCCCAGAATCTGCTCGGCATCACTGCAAACAATAATGTCCACATCCTCTGACGGTCCCCATTTGTCCAAAGAAGTCTCAATATTGTTAGCTTCCGCAATATTCAAGAAGCATCCTTCCGGCTTCCGAAAAAGTTGGCTGAATTTCTGGATCGCTTCACCCTCTGTCGGAGTCTAGATGACTGGAAACATCTCCTTCAAGTGATCCTGGCACAGCTTGTAGAACAAGACCTGGTTTAGTTCCCTCAAGCTTCATGAAAGTGTTTTTGGCGAGTGCGTCAGGGCGCGACTTATACTGGGCATATGCCCGAGCTGCTTGTTCTTCAAGAGTGTCGACACGACTTGGGAGAAGGCCAATCAAATCGAGCTCTTGACGCTCTTCTGCCGTGAAAGCTGAACCTTTGTTCAGATATGGCACCTGAAGCAACGCCCCGCCCGTCAGTGCACATTCTTGCGGTCCAGAAGTGGACAATAGCAAGTGGCTAAACTTTGTTGGTGACATGGTTATGGACGGAAATATTAAGAAGATGATGAATCTGGAAGAATTAGTTCAAAGACTACGCGATGACATTGCTATTTATCTATTATCAGACAGTCGACGATCGATGCTCACGGGCCACTTCTGACACCTCCGGTCTCTCCCGCCGAGCAGCCAGATACTTGCGCGTCATTGTACCTTCGCAAAGCCTCGCTACGCGCTCACTGTATCTTTGTAGAGTGCCGTCCTTTGCCAGGTGTGTTCAATAATCAGGGCTATCCCTACCACGCGCAAGGCACGTCGTCAAGTAGTCTGCCCGCGATCTCCCGATCTGCATTGATCTGCGCCGAATGTGTTGAAATCTCTATTTCGAGCCTCCGAGGAGTCGGTCCTCGACGTAGGGGCATGGTCCGGCCAGCCAGATCAGCTACTTATTTATTGCTTCGACAACACCCGATCACACTTGCCACACACCTACGTAGACGATGGCAACGCGTAATCAGGCAAGCTGAATACTTTGTCTGTCCGGGCTTACCGCGTGCTGGTCCGTTAGATCCGGCTGGTCCGCTTGTAAATGACTGCTAGCAGGCCTATATAAAAGGAAGCAGTCCTGAATTTTGAGTGACAAACTGTAAAATCATCCACATTCACCTCGTTCATCAACCTCGAAACGTCATAATGTCCTACACTGTATCTGACAACGTCGGCCACCGCAACGACAAGCCTCCACAACCTCCAAAGAATCCCGTCGACTACGAAAACGCAATCTACCAAAAGGGCCTTCAATTCGAGCGCCCACCCTTCACCTTCCAAAGCGGGGAATGGGAACCCCAAGCAAAAGCACGCATGTCAGCAAACTCCATTGGCTATGTCTGCGGCAACGCTGGCACCGGCGAGACCGCCCGGAAGAACCACGAAGCTTTTGCGAAATGGTCCATTGTTCCCAAACGCTTGGTCAAGACTAAAGGTATGCCGGCTCTCTCCACCACCGTTCTAGGAAAGCATCTCCCTTTCCCTATCGCTGTTGCGCCTGTTGGTGTTCAACGTATCTTCAATCCTGAGGGCGAGTTGGCGTCTGCCGCGGCCGCTGCTGCCGAGTCGGTACCGTATATTATGAGTACGGCGAGCAGTACTAGCATCGAGGATGTTGCAGAAGCGAACGGGGATGGGGAGAGATGGTTTCAGCTTTATTGGCCGGCCAGAGAACACGACGATATTACTATTTCCATGCTCAACAGAGCCAAGAAGGCGGGATTTTCTGCTTTGTTTGTGACGCTTGACACGTATGTTTTGGGATGGCGACCAAGTGAGTTCCCTCAGCTTTCTTTCGGTATTGACATGAAGACTAACTCAGCATAGCCGACATGGACAACGGGTAAGTGCGATACATTTTGCAACTCTATTCACCTCGTGTCCAATCCAGAGGATCGTGACTGTTGCTTATCCTACTTGGCAGATACAACCCTTTCCTCCGATCTGACACCATTGGTGTCGCGATTGGCTTCTCCGACCCAGTATACCGCGCTCAATTTAAAGAGAAACACGGCAAGGAAATCGAGGAAGACTTGCACACTGCCGCCGCAGAGTGGACCAGGACAGTGTTTCCCGTGCTAAGCCACGGCTTCGACGACGTCAAATTCCTCCAAGAACACTGGGATGGCCCAATCATCCTCAAGGGAATCCAGACAGTGGACGATGCCAAGCAATGCGCCGAGCTGGGCATTCAAGGTATCGTAGTGAGCAACCACGGCGGCCGCCAAGTCGACGGTGGAGTGAGCTCGTTGGGTGTCCTTCCAGGCATCGTGGCTGCTGTTGGCGACAAGCTCGACATTTTCTTCGACTCTGGAGTGAGGGCGGGAGCAGATATCGCTAAGGCTATGGCATTGGGGGCTAAGATGTGCTTGATCGGCCGGCCTTTCGTGTATGGCCTTGTGCTGGGTGGTCAGCAGGGTGTCAGTCATGTGCTGAAGTCTTTACTCGGTGATCTGGAGCTTACGCTGCACCTTGCCGGCATCGAAGGTGCGGACCCGAAGTATCTTAACCGTGGAGTACTGATGCGCGAGGATGAGCTCTGGCGCTCATGATTGGTATTTGAGTGTATTGGGATATTGAAAGATATGACAAGTCGCGAAATTTCGTAACACAGTACTGTCTCCATAGCACAATTAATCGATAGTTTTTGTTATTCTGCCATGTATGGCTCAGACAAGGCATTGTATCACAAAGCAAGATGTAGTTGCATATCTGAATTACATAGAGCTTCACGAAGACGATAATGGCAGCTGTGAAGCGTTACGAGACTTGGGCCAGGAAATCGTCACATCATTGCTCATTGATCCCAGGCATGCATGCTATCTGGACAGTTTCACTATCCAAGATAGCCTTCAACTCATACAAAAGCCCTCCCACCCAAATCGTCTTCATCATCTTCATCACGTCCATACCTTCCTCTCGAACCCCTTTGCCCACCTGCTCCAGTCGCCCTCCCACCAGCCGGACCCTGCTGCGCACCGATACTCCTTGGCCTGCCTCCAGTGGCTGGATCGATTCGTGCATATCCTCCGGCCCCTCCACCACCTGTTCGCCTCGCCAGTCCAAATTCATCTTCATCAGCCTCATCATCACTACTATTCGTCCCATAACCACCGCTGGCAGCACCTCTGACCACCACACTCTCACCACCGGCACTGAATTCGCGTCGACCTCTATCTTCATCCACAGCAGGCGAGACATTACCGTCATCGTCATAGTCTTGTTGCGCAGCATCGCTTCCCACGTGCACCAATCCTAGCCTTTCTTCTTCCGTAATCGTCTTCGGCCTACTGCGACGCTTGATGTTTCCGAGGCCTGACGCAATTCTGCCACGACTTCGACTTCGGCTACGTTCGGGACTTCTTTGGTCGTGTGATTGTGGTCGCGAGTCGCCTCGAGAGTGTACTCGTGAACGATCAAATGAGTGATCGCGGGAGCGTCTTTCTTGACGATTTCCTCCACCGAATACAGTCTGGAAGGAGAATTTACGGCTTGCTGCGGCAGCTGCTGGAGTTGGAGCGTTGAGAGTGAGCGGGTTATTGATATATGCAGGTGGTAGAGGTGATCCCGTACGTGCGTTATCGTAGCGACCTGCTGCGGGTGGACCATAAGGCGAAAGTGGTGGCAGTTGCGAGGGCGATGGTGCCCAAGTAATTTGTGATGAAGGAGATCTGTATGATATGTCTTGACTCTGTGGGATGTTTAAAGTGTCTGTAGTATCTGGTCGTAACCCAGGAGGAAGACCGAAGATGTGTGGGCGCCCTTGACCAGAAGGTGTTGATGGATATCCAGGACGTTCAGGACTTGGGTCGAGATTGATGCGAGCTGAAGCTTGTTTTGGCGAGACAAGTGATGAGGCAGGATTCGCATGACGCATTTCTGCAGTAGGGAATGAAGAAGCGTGACGTGGTGCATGAGGATCGGGTGACCGACTGCCGCTGAAAGAACGAGGCGTCAAGGAAGACAAAGCTGTCTGTGCTCGTCCTTTGAATCGTGGGAAGAATCCAACATCGTCTTCAGGATTGTGCTCATGTTCTTCATCGTCACCTTCTGGTCGCCGCGGCGTCTGATCATAACCAGAAGGAAAGTATGACATTCCAAGAGGATAATGAACGGTTCTCTGCCGCCGTACGGAGCCGGAGTGATGCGATGATATCACCGTCTTTCGCCTGCGTAAGCCATCCCATTCGACATGCTCATTTTCTGCAATTGGTGCTAGTGAGTCTTCACGCAGGCGTTTGACTTCTTCGATCTCGCGCTTATGTTTTGATGTAGATAAAGCCCGTACAAGTCCAGCCACTCCACGAACAGTATCAGCGTGTGGCTCTGATTCTGGTTCTTCCACTTCGGCAACGGTTCTTATTTGATCTAGATCTCCACTGAAAACTGCTGCATCTGGTACGTCTTTGGATGATTTCGATAATTGTAACAGGACGACCCCAGAACAAATTTGCAGGAAGCCTAGGATGATAGTGATAATTTGCGAAACTGTCGCTCCGTGTAGTCCACGAAACAGTACACAAGAGGTAATTAATGTTGCCGACGTAAAGTAAACATAATAAGTAGGAGTAACCAAAGCGGCATTGAAGATGTTGAGGGCTTTCTATGAGAAGAAATGAGCATCAGAAAAGAAGCTTACAAGTCTGAGGTGGCTTACATTGAGATAGACAATTTCGGTCAGTAGTGTGCAGATAACAAAGACAAACAGCACATAGAGGAACCAGTGCTTGTACTGCTCTTCACCTCCAATTTGCGCCACAATTGCTGCGCCGAGTCCTTGCGTGGCGACCACAGATAGTCCGCCTATAAGAGAACATATCGTAAGATATACCAGCATAGACTTTTTGCCGTACCTTGGGCCAACCCAGAATGCCACGAAGGCACAACCAAGAAGAATGATACCAGCATAGGCCAAGAAGCCTGGCGAGATCACGTAATGCTGCATGCCCTGAATATCCCTGACACCTGCAAGGTCAGTATCAAGGCTCATTCCAAGCTCGATCGGTGAGACTCACTGCTTTGGTCCGGCGCATTCATCACAATGATCACACTTCCGATTATGCAATTGAAACATCCGATTTTGCCAACAAAGCTCAGCCTCTCCTTCAGGAATATAGCACTCAATATTGTTGTGACCACGACTGTGAGCGCACCTAATGGTGTAACCAGAATCGCATCCACGAAAGAGTAGGCGACGAAATTGCAGATTTCTCCAATAATCATCAAGATCATGCCAGACCACCACCATCCATTCTTCAGGTAGCTATATCCATCGCCCGCAGCTTCATTATACTTCTTGTTTGATGCAAGTAGGCCGTACTTCTTTAGAACGAAGGAAGTACCTATGAAGAGACCAGAGGCGACAGCGAGCGATACACCGATAGCTTTGTAGGAGGAAGGCCGTTGCGCAGCTGTGGAAGGAGTGGAGGATGTGCCATTGGTTGTGGTATTGCTCTCGACGGCACGAATCAAGAGGTGAAGGAGCTTTGTAGGGTGATCGTTGGGAGGACTTGATGGGAGAGTCGGCGACATAGTTATCGAGGAGAAGCTCTTCCTCAATGCCCTAGTTGGTAAAGCTGTAGTTTAGTCCCTGCATGAGTCCCTTGAATTAGCTGTATAGCAATGTGTCGTACGAGCAGATGGCGGTGTTAGGTTGATATGGGGAAGGTGTTGGTCTGGAAGTTGAGCTTCATCTGGTCGTTATGGCTTGATGAGTGGCGTGATGCAGTGAACAAACAAGGTCAGCTTGTGTGTCTATGTCGCAGTGTTTCAAGTTTACCCCATTTGTTTACACATGCGAACTCTAAATCAGTGTTCTGGCCATTTACAAAACGGCTATATCAAGAGTGGCAATAATGACCCTGCTTGAGCACGAGCAAGACAAAGAAGTGACAAGATAATAACCACCATCCTTCTGTGTTTCACAATGTTACGTTGAGGCAGACTCTCTGTAATGTATTCGCTACCACAAGCTCAGCCTCGCTGCGGGGATCATTTGACGCCAATATGTCGATCGCTAGCCACAGCCTTGTTGTATTTGAATCAACAAAATGTCCTACAACAAAGATTCTTCTTCATTCATGCAGGTCGATGTGACATACACCAATTAGGCCACCATGCGGAACTCACTGGATATCGCCCAATATCACGAAATGACTGATGTGACTGATGTACACAAAACTACAATAGGAGAAGAAGATGTAGAGACCGTGGAGCTGCTCAGCGCGACTTCCACCACACTAAGCACTCTCAAAAGCCCGAAACCTCCACACGGGTTGTTGAGAAAGCAGCTTGGAATTGGACTGGCAACGGCCACTGCCATACTACTGCTAAACCTGTCTCTTCTCATGTGGAGCCTAAGTCGTACAAGGTCAATACATGGCACGGCACCCATATTTACAGGAGACTGCAGGAAGAGCAGACGGATCTTGGTGACCATCACGTTGCTCATCAACATCTTCAGCACTATCCTCCTTGGTGTCTGCAACAACGCGGCTCAATACGTGTCATCACCTACCAGAGGGGAGATTCATGCTGCACATCGCAAAGGCCGGTGGTTACATATCGGCACTCACAGCTTCAATAATTTGCGAGGCATAGCAAAGAAACGCACGATCGTGTGGGCCTTGTTGGTGAGCAGTAGCCTTCCGCTGCACCTCTTCTGGAATGCCATAGTACATGAAAAGCTATCCGCGAACTCGTACTTCGCTGCTATCGTGACTCCAGACTTCCTCAACCCCGAAAGTTCCTATTACTACAACCAGACGAATACTGCATCAACGTCGCCTGTTGTCCCAAGACCAGAGTCGATCGCTGCATATCACCAGAACTCGTCGTCATTACAGTTTCTGGACAAGAACACTTGCCTAGACGCATACAATAGTGCTTACCAGTCAAATCACCGAAACGTCCTCTTGGTGGTCAACACAATCTATGCTCAGCCTTTGGTCACGGTCACAGGATTTGTTCCAGATGCGGGCCACAGTACTCCTGTCTGGCCTTGTGATGGCAATGATCTGCTGGGACGTTCCGGCATTCCAGCCACAGAAATTTGTGATACAGATTTCCTGCGAAAGAACACAAGCTGGCATATCAACATGCTGTTGTGTGAATCTAACTCATCAAACGGGCATGCCTGTACCAAATCACAAGTGCTGGATCTAGAAGTCAATTACTGCCTCGCGGAATCCTCTGAAGGTCACTGCTCCATTGAACTGGTCCCGCAGGTGCTTCTTATAGTAGTCATATGCAACTCCATAAAAGTGGTCTGTTTGGCTGTCATACTGCTACTTCCTAGGTTTCAGCCCGTAGCAATCATTGGAGACGCTATATCTTCCTTTTTAGAAATGCCAGATCCTATAACGCAAAGTGTCGGTCCGATCTCGGCCAAACAAGCTCGACATCGAGAGCCTGCAGGTCTCGCAATAGGAACGGTCCCTGGACGAGGCACGCCTTGGAGGACACCCAAGCGACACAAGCGCTGGTGTCAGGCTGCTTCGCCTTGGCGATGGATCTTACTGACGATCGTGTAAGTATCGACACGTCTTGCTTTACATTAGTATACTAATGACTACTGCAGTCTTATAATCATGCTCATACTTCTGCTGTTAGAGTCCATGTTCGTCCCCAAGTACGCCACTTTCTTTCAGCTAGGCGGCAATCTTGGTTTGACGAAGCACACTACGTCGCTGGCCGTGGCACATGGGTCCGCATTGGTAAACGCACTTGTCACCAACATCCTGCAACTGGTCACCTCCACCATTTACCTCGTTTACAATAACGTCCTCAGCTGCATGCTCTTTGCTCACGAAACAAACCGCTTTGCTAAAAGCCATGGCCGGAAGCCTCTACGCACGAGCTTTCCACTTGCCGGCCAACGAGCGGCACACTTTCTCCAAATACCATTTCGCTACGCACTGCTTCTATCAGCGTCGGTGGCTCTTTTACACTTCTTTGTATCCGAGGCAATCTTCTTGACTACTGTGGATGTCTACGATGTAGCTGGAAATCTGGATACCGACGCATCATTCACAGTCTTTATGCAATCACAAGGAGGCCTCAATGCAAGCATGATTTGGGCTTCGGTGCTCTTAGTCATTCTGTATATTTTGGGCTTGCTACCCTTACAGACTAAGAACATGCCGCTGGTATCGAACAACAGTCTAGCAATTTCCGCTGCTTGTCATGCTTTAGACACAGATAGGGATGCTGCGAAGAGGCCGATCGTTTATGGAGTGTTGGTTAGCCCTCGTGAGAGAATGGATCGTGCAGGATTCAGCAGCATGGAAGTGGGGTGCTTGCAGGATGGAGTTGTGTATCATTGAGATACAGCCGAGACGCGATGTGTAGATTACGGAGTTGAGATTGTTGAGGTGTTTAATATGGGCAAAGCGAAGTGGTCTGCTTTTCTTTTCTTACCTAGGTAGCAAAGGCGAAGCATTTTGCTCTGATTAGTCAGCTCGTGCTTGGTCCGATCTAATGTAGATCGAGCTTGTTTAAGGTTGGCTGATCTCCTACCCTACTTTCTCTCCTCCCTCTTCTTCATGTCCACCACATCATCCTCTACCAGACCAACACCAATCTCTCATCGAAGCAGTAGCATCAAATCCACCGCCATGTCCACCGCAGAACAGGAAGCCGCGGAACAGCAAGGACTCAGCGAGCAAGAACCACTTCTCGGCCGTGTCGGCGACGCTTCGCAACAAGCTGACAAACCAATGTACTACAACCTTGTCCTCGGCACCGCCATCATTGCACAGGCTGGTGTATGGCTTCTAGCTGGCGTGATTTGGGGTAGCGTGTTGTCGAAGAAAATCAACCTATTCGCTGCACATCCTGTATGTTTTGCCGCTCTACTAAGAAAATGGTTTACCACTACCCCACGTATTGATTCTCCTTTCTCATTGATAGCTTCTTAACTCAGCTGGGCTGCTACTTATTACACAAGCAATCCTCCTCCTCCAACCCACGCACACCCCCTCTCAAAAGCGCATCGGCGCCTATACCCACTCGGCTCTCAACTTCTTCGGCGTCCTCTCCCTCTTAGGCGGCCTCTCCGTAATAGTCTACAACAAAGCCTCCCATAACGGCACCCACTTCGCCTCCACCCACGCCCGCCTCGGTCTCGTCGTCTACATCCTCTTCGTCATCCAGGCCTTGGTCGGCGCCGTCGCCTTCTATACGCCTGGTCTACTAGGAGGCGTGAGCAGGGCAAAAGCAAGCTATAAGTACCACAGAATGAGTGGGTATGCGGTTGTTGTTGTTGCGTTGGCGGCTGTGGCGACTGCGACGACGACGGATTACAATAAGAACGTACTCAAGATTAATCTGTGGGCAGTGATCGTGTGTGCAGTCATTTTGTTGATGGGGGTGTTGCCGAGGATTAAGAAGCAGAAGTTGGGGTTGGCTTGATGTGAGTTGGGGTTGGTGCTTCTCGGGGGTAGCGGCTTGATATTGATGTAGAATGTGGAGGTGTGTATTTGGTCGTTTGTGGTGGTAATGAATGGTGGTATATCTAGGTAGGATAATGAATAATGATGCCAGGCGGCTAGATGAAAATACTCAAGTACACCATCTTTTAGCTGAAGCGCGAGACAGTCATGGTGACATTGCTCATAGTCGTGAATGAGCGCCATGGTTCGCTTATTGCCACCATATTCCAAGCCTTATCACAAGCCAAGCTCATGTTTCCATTCAGTTAGCATCTTCAATCCGAGGCCGCCACATTCAAAACCACACGAGAACGTAGGCACACCATGACCCAGCAGGCAACAGACAGTGGAGGACAAAACCTCCCCGTAATGAGATGATTCAGAACCAACACAGGAGCTATGACCGAGCAAACAACAAGGACGATGATGGCCAAGTCGGCGCTTGGCGTGCGGAATAGGCAACATCGACGTCTTGTCTCTTAAGTTCAGAGAGCAACCAACAGCACTCGACGAGGGATTCCGGAAATGCGCCAACTTATGCACGATTACTACAAGGTGACATGAGTCGAGATACCCCCTTAGACCTCAGCGCTCCTGCATCCTCACCAGCAAGCGTCCACCCACAGGACTCGCACTAAACTGATCAAACATCTCCATCTCCGCCTCAGTCACAGCAGGGTCAATCTCCGCCTTGAAACGCAGGAAGAACGCAGCCGTAATTTTGCTTAGCTCCATCTTCGCCAGACTGCACCCGAGAATGTCAGCACGAGGGATACTGTATCGGCTTTTCTAACGAAATTACTCACTTGATCCCTATGCAAGACCTCCTGCCGATCGAAAAAGGCGTGAAAGCCTCCTTTCGACGCTCGTCGCCTTCCTTCTCCAGCCATCTCTCCGGCTGAAAGCTTTCAGGCTCCGGAAAGGCTTCTTCGTTGCGATGGATGGTGTAATTCTGCGTGCCCACGACGGTCTGTATGATCACCAGTCAGCATCACGTAGCACGTTTGATGGTAACAAGATGGCACAAGAAGTGCGTACCCCTTTTGGGATGACAAAGCCGGCAACGTTGGTATCGCACACTGCAGACCGTGGTAGCGTCGCAATGATGGTCGGATCCCGCCTCAGTGTCTCGTTGATCACAGCCTGCAGATACGGCAATTTCGCGCAATCTGCAGCTGACGGCACCTGGGCCAGGTCTCCTGGGAACGTCGCTTTCAGTTCGTCGTGGAGTTTCTCTACAATATCCGGTCTACTCCGTATGGCCCAGAGGAGGTAGATGAACGTATTGGCCGTCGTACCACTCCCTCCGAACATGCCACCCATGGCCTCCTCAGCCAGCTCGGAATCAGTCAACGGGCGACCCAACGCCTGATCAGTGCCTTCCAACGCAGCTTGAAGGAATGGCGTCTTGACGCCGTGAGCCCGGCAATCCCGTATGAGGCTGACAGCGAACTGCTTCCACGTCTGGACATCGCGGAAATAGCCACCGATGTAACCGGGCACGTACGGTCCCCAGCGCTCCAACTGAGGCACAAACTCCTTGTAAATGAACGTTGGCCGCCAGGCTCGCATGTAGCGCACCACACCATGCGCCTTGCCCTCCCGAACCGAACCTGCGTCTTGATCAAACATGAGGTGGTAAACAGTATCAAAGCTCAGCCAGTACACCCACGGATAAACTTCGATCGCAGCATTCGGCTCACTGCGACAGAGACTCGCCCATTTGTCGAAGAGAGTCTTGATCTTATCCGTCATGCGAGGCTCGAACTCCAGCATCGATGCTTGCGAAAATCCGCGCTGGAGAAGCTTCTTCCGCTGCTTGTGCGCTTCAGTATCGCGCGTGCTCATGAGATGGTCCTCGTGGAAGATGCGCTTGGCAAAGTAGAAACGCTCCTCTTTGACGAAGTGGTCAGAGTTGTAGATGTCACGCACAGCGGCTGGGTTGGCAAATGAGAGCTCATTGGGCGCAACTCGAACGATCGGCCCATATCGCTTGTGCGCGGCATGGATGCGGTGGGCTTTGCGGCCTTGCAGATTGCTGTGAAGCTTCCACAGGTCAGATAGCCTGGCGGCGAAAGGCCCGGGTACATTGCGCAGGGGGTGTAGGAAGAGATTGTACAAGCATGTCAGGACTAGGTAGGCCACGCAGGCAATCACAGGGGCTAGAAGGAAGATCATGGTTACGTGCGTCAGTTTCAGTATAGAGTAAACGATTTGTGCGGTTTCCCCTATGATTTATAAAGAACCTGTTACCCCTCTCTGCCTCGCCAAGTTGTTACCCCTCTCTCTGGTACCCCACTCTACCAAAAAGCGTAACAAATTTGGGGAAGACCGAGTGTCCGTGTACCTAAGCTGGAAGACTATGGCGAAGAGATGAATGAGCCACCGGCTAAAGCACGTATCGCCGGTTCAGAACCTCACCTGATCCATCTACAGTACCAAGATGGCCCCTTCGAAATCAATCATACCCCCCTCGTATTCATAATCTCCATTCCTACCCCATCTCCCCATTCACATCAAACTACTCCTCCCACCAACCTCCCTACTCCCCTCCTCCCCGCCCTGTGGCATCTCACCATTCCTTCCAACAACAAACTCTCTATAAATCCCCGCCAACCTCCTCCGTTCTTCGACACTAATACTGGCTCGAGTCTGAGCAAGAGAGCGCAGGATGTGTTTCCATTCGATTGTTGGTTCAGCGGAGTTGGAGCTGTCGTCAATTTTGTTTGGATTCGCAGTGTTGTTGTTGTTGGTGGTGGTGGATACGTTTCGTGAGTTCGTGCGTGTTGTGTGATGGTGTGTTGCATGAAGTTGTTGTTGGAGACGACGACGATACGACTCAATCAGTGCTGCGATGCGTGCATGCTCTGTTGCGCGTGCGGCAGCTGTCTGAGGTATGATGGCTGCACTACCACTACCATCGCTGTGCTGTTCACCATCACTCGCCTGCTGCTGCACATCGCCAAGTCGAAAGTAAGTAAAATCTGGCATGGTCATCCCATCCCCATTCGCATCAGCAGGGTCAGAATTTTGGCCCTTCACTGTCACATCTCTATCGCCAAGGACATCATGAATAGCTTCCAGCTGAGCATTATACACCGCTGCCTGCAGATCGGCTCCAGAATAGCCTTCCGTGCGTCTCGCGACATCTTTCAGTGTTTCATGCTCGCTGTCGGCTAGTACTTTGACATCGACTTTCAATTGCGTGCACAAAGCGCGGAGAATATCCTCACGATCGTCCACATCAGGCATATCGCACAACAAACTCTTATCCAAGCGTCCAGGTCTCAACAACGCCGGGTCGATCAGATCAGGCCGACTCGTCGCCGCAAGCACATACACCCCGCTCAAGCCCTCCGCGCCGTCCATTTGCGTCAACAATTGATTGACGACACGATCAGTGACGCCCGTACTATCATGGCCTCGTTTTGGGGCTACGCTGTCAAACTCGTCGAAGAAGAGCACGCATGGCCGTGCCGCTTGTGCTCGATCGAACAGGTCGCGCACGCTCTTCTCACTGGCGCCGATGTATTTGTTCAGGATTTCGGGCCCTTTGACACTAATGAAGTTGAGACCGCACTCGCCGGCGACGGCGGAGGCTAGGAGCGTTTTGCCGCAGCCTGGGTAGCCGTAGAGGAGGAGGCCAGAGCGGAGACGTAAGGGACTGCATGCGAAGATGGGAGCGTAAAGGGTTGGGTATTGAAGGGTTTCGAGGAGGGTTTGACGGGTGGAACGAAGGCCGCCGATGGAGGAGAAGCGGATGGTGCTGTGTTGGAGGGTGACGTTGCGTAGGGAGGTTGGGACGAAGCCGGTGATGGCCGTGGTGAAATCTTCGGATGTAAGAATGAGAGGGCTGGTAGGTGAAAGGTTTGTTGTCGCGGAAGTGGTAGATTGAGAGACACTACGAATGAGACATTCGGATCGAGCTCGGGTGACGAGAAGACGAAGATCGCCGGGCATGTATCCATCTGTTTGACCAGCGAGGTCGAGGAAGTCAACGTGAGAGTCGATCTGAAACCCCGGGGAGGCGTCAGGTTCTGGTGATGCTCCATCTTCGGTCGTATGTTCCTGCTTATCCGCTTCCCTAGCAACTGCTTCAAGGACTTTCCGTCGTGTTTCCTTGTCTGGAGCAGGCAGATTGACAATCTCGCGTACAACGTGACCACCAATGATCACATTGTTCAGCTCTTCTTTTGCCTTCGCAGTCCCCAGTACAACAACTTTGGAACTAGAAGAGCAGTGTTGCCGTACCATACTAATGACAAGTTCGCTGATGTGACGACTTCGACCATTCTCTCCTCCAACCTGCAATTCTGTTTCGGCTGGACAGAGACTGTCTAGATCTTCCATAATGACAATAGCGCGACCTCCAAGACGGCTTCCCCAAGAAGCAAAGCCGAAGAGTCGTCGCAAGGACTCCTTGATCGTGGCAATGGGCTTGTCTTCCGATGCTAAAGCTCTGCATGAAAAGTATGTCGCATGGAAAGCGTTCTGAGCCTTCAAACGAAGTGTAAGTAGTTGTGCGAGCGAAGTCTTTCCTGCGCCTCGCCCACCTGTTAGCAGTACGGATGATCCGTGTGTAAGATGTGACATCAGCTCAGATATCAAATGATCAATGCCTACCATTGATGGTATATCTTCTGGGAGTGCCTCGCCAACAGACCATAACGTTGTTGCAGCTGTTGGCCTAGCTGTTTCTGCCGCTACCTCGAGGGTCACTGATGCGGGACTCTTGTATATTTCTTTCTCTCGATCACCATCCTGTTCACTCTTCCTCATGTTCGTCTTTGGAATTATGGATCTATCGCTTCCAATGAACCACGAGCTGGCCGACTTTCTGCTATCATTTTGCTCTGGAGATGAGTACTCGAACTTGAGGATGCCTCCACCAAAGAAACCTTGCTTCGCCGTCGACCATGGGGGCAGAGCCATACCATCAGTCAATGGCCCTTGCAAGATACCGCTACCCCCATTGACCTTGCTATAAGTTTCCACTACTGCCACGGCTGCATCTTCCTGTGCTGACTTGGACTTGCCGCCGAATTGTAGAGTGCCTTTCGTGTCGCCCGACACCGTGAACGGAAAGACTTTCAAAGATAATGCAGCTGTTGGGACTAGTGGAGGAGATGCACTTTGAATGCGAACAAGATCTCCGACTGTACCTACAACGTCGAGCACGGAGCACAGATCGGATGATATAGCAATATGGCGATCGTTCAATGCATCCTGCCAGGGTAACAACCTCGCTAAGACTTTCGTTGCCTGCTTGGTAGCGCCTTTGCTCTCTGCCACTTCTGATCGATTTGATTCAGACCCTTGATAACCTGATGGCCTGACAACAAACACAGATACGTAGGTGGAATCCTTCAGCTCTTTCGACTGCAGTAGCGTAGGGTCGACCCAAACACGTAAGCCTGTATCTTGGTCTTCCTCCTGACCTTCATCAAACCATGTTCGTGCAACATCACGAGCTATTCCACGAAGTATTACAGGCGCTCTTTCTACTAGACCAGCTTGACGACTTCGACTTCTCGTCGTACTTGCAACACTTCTGCCATCAGCACTCCGAAGACTTTGGGTATCCTTGTTAGGCTGGAGACCAGGTTTTAATCTTTCTTTCGGCGCTACTATCACTTCAGCGTTTGGTGATATCTTCACAAAGGCCACTGAATTGGATGGTTTAGGTTCTAATGCGGAAACAAGGATATTGGCCGTTGTTGTAGGAGTTAGGTGGACTGTAAGAGGATGGTTCGAACTGGTTTCCGAAGCAGGATTAGGTACAGCACGGATCTGTGAAAGCAAGTTTAGCTCCAAGAAGTTGGCATGTAGTTCAATGACTGCAACGAATTAGCATTGTAAGCGTTTCATCACTTTGCTACTGAACATACTCTCCCAGTCTGTAGATGTCAGAGGCTCGATATGTATTGTATGTGCCTGTGTGGGCTTCGGGTGTAAGAAGACACCAACCTACTATTCGCATCAGTCAGTCCCAGCTCTACCATATTGCAGTTCAACATACGGGCATGCGATCTGAAAGTCCAAGAGTACTGGCGAATATAGAGTCGACTTCCACGCTGTCAATTGCTCTCTCTTTCGTGGGCGTCCTGCCTCCTCCTAGTACAGGTACAATTCTGCGCTGGCTTTGCAGACCGGTCCAGCCCACATATACAGACTTGGTAGTTGGCTTTTCTTTCTTCTTTGCACCGGCTGGTGGTTTAGGAGTGTATTGGAGCTCGACAACGACATCTTGAGCGACCTTTTGCGCGTTAGTCACTGATTTTGTCGCAAGACTGATCAAGTGAGCTCACAATATTGTTCTTAACAAGGACAGTGGTCAAAGGTTCAGGCAAGTTGACTAGACAATTCTTTTGTTGTTGCAGAGACAACTCAGCCTGAAATGCTGCCCTTGGCTTTGATGGTGTGCTCGGTGCCATCTTGTCGTAAGACTATTGTAACTGGACAAAGCGCATTCTCCAATAGTATGCCTCGTAAATACCTCTCCGCGTAGTACTAATCACTATGTCAACTTGAAACATGAGCCGCGGCCACAAGCATACGAGAGCCCCTTTATCGAATTTTCGGCCCTTCTCCGGCCGAATCAGGAACACACAACCAATTTGACTTCGTACCTCGACAGCGACCTTCAACATCGACATCAACTAAGTCAACACTTTACAGTCGTCAAAATGGTAAGCGAATCCTTCCTCACCACATACAGCACTCTGGTATTCATCTTCAATAATTCTGGATACTGGATGAAAACACGAGCTTGAGATGGTGGCGCAAAGACAAATGGTCATTCAGGAAAGACAAAAAGGATGATAGAACTACGTGAGGGGAACGAGGCAGACGAAAAATGGCCGATGAGATAGTACGGCTGGATGTTATTATGGTCACAACAAGAATAAGAGATGGTAGCACACAAGCAGCAGAAACACCGGGTATCAGAAAGATATAATGCTTTGCTTCGATTAATGCTCTGCCGAACATGTCTACAAAGGACCGCTCCATCGATATTACGACCATCTCGCAAACGAGAAATGACCGCCTCAGAACATCCTTCGATATCCAGCCAAAAGAAAAAGAGATCTCCATTGACTTTGAATACCACGAATTCTTTGAGGACGACCATGTACTCATACTTTTTCTTCTTAGGTCAACGTTCCCAAGACTCGTCGCACCTACTGCAAGGGCAAGGACTGCAGGAAGCACACCCAGCACAAGGTCACCCAATACAAGGCTGGCAAGGTACGATAAAAAAACCTGCAGCAGAAATATACATGAATAAAGACTTACCCGATACCACCTTCAGGCCTCAGTTTTCGCACAAGGAAAGAGACGTTACGACCGCAAGCAATCCGGTTACGGAGGTCAGACCAAGCCTGTGTTCCACAAGAAGGCCAAGACAACGAAGAAGGTCGTGTTGAGGTTGGAGTGCACAGCATGCAAGACCAAGGCACAACTGTCCCTTAAGCGTTGCAAGCACTTCGAGCTTGGGTATGTTGAAGACTACATAGAGTATTCAAATCATAGGATAGGTTGCTAACGTCTTGCTACAGTGGTGACAAGAAGACCAAGGGTGCTGCTCTTGTCTTCTAGAGTGGTGCGCTTGTTGCTGGAGTGTTGTTACAATGGATATTCAACGTCAATGGAACGATGGGATACCTTCGGCGAGATTGGGAGTCTTCTTTATTCTCTCTTAGCGTTTGGCCAATGTCAGGTCGAAGCATGATTATGATCACATAGAAGTAGTCGAGCGGAAGTCTTAATAGTCGTCCGTCCAAGGTACTCTTCCAAAAACCATTTGCGAAATATCCAATTCAATGAGTACCAATACATGTTGTTTGTGTTGATTGCTTCCCCAGTTGTGATGTGTTGCCCTGCTCCACTATTCCTCGACTTCAAACTGAGATTTATACCAGGTATCTTACAGAAGTATAACACCATCCAGTCTGTTAGGAGTTATAACACTGCGCAAAGAAAAGGCCTGTACCGAATATGCCTGAGCAAGGAGCAACCTATACATTCGAGGACTTATCTGGCAGTACACAAACCCTGTCGGATGACCCCAACCCTTATAATGCCCTTATTGATACTTGCCATAACGATCCTGTATGTACCGTACTTGTTGCAGAAAGAGTGCATCCGAAAAAGCACCTAATCGTGAAAGCAAAACTATTGACATGATACTCAATGCTAGACAGCCATACAAGCCCGTTATGATGCTCACCGCACCACTCGAGCTTCGCAGCAACGAGCCCTGCTCGTCTCCCCAGAGTTCCCTGGTGTCAATATCGATCCTATTCTCCGCGGCGTTCTCATTCAACAAGAACATGATAGACGAGAAGGTTTGAATGTGCCGCATGATGAGATCAACAACAACCTCCTAAAGACGCAGGACATGGACTCCACGCAACGCTTCGAAGACCACAGGCACAATCTAGTCCTCTGGGCACGACCACCACCACGGGTGAGAGAAATGATTGGAGAGTGCCAGAAAGCGTTAAGGAAAGTGTTGCCTCGTGAGTGCCACTATAGTATCATCCGAATGTATAGCACGACTGACCATGAACAAAAAGACCTATGGCTCATGCCCTTACCCAGTCTACACATGACTGCCCTTGAGTTCACACACTCCCAAACGCCAGACGTGGTTGACTCACTTGTGTCTCGACTGAAACCCATAACGAACATGCTCGTCGATTTCCCATATGAACAGCAACATGCTACTCCACAACGCCGCGTCCGCCTGGTCAAGCCCATGCTGACATATGATGCTGCGGCCGTGGCACTGTCATTTCTTCCCGCTGCCAACCAACCAGGCGATGAGTTTACATATCACCATCTGCGCTCATCGCTGTGGGATCTGTCGAGCATAACGAGTAAGCTCAATCGGGAGAAAGCCAATGATGACGAGACGAGAGGTGTAGAGATCAACACGAGGTATATCGTGCCGTCTGCGCATCTGACTATCGCAAGGTTTGTTACTGCTAAGGATACGACGGTGGATGGTAAAGTGGATGTGGAGAAGATGAGAAAATGGGTGGAAGTGATTGAGCAGGTTAACGAGTGGTTGGAGAGAGAGTACTGGGGCGCTGAAGGGAAAGGAGAAGAGGTTATGCAGTGGGTGATTGGAGAGGAGAAGGGATTGGACTTTAGGAGGGGCCCATGTTGGTACGGTGGAGGTGAGAGTCTTGATGTAGGTCGGGGGTTTTGAAGATAATAACACCCGGATACCTGCATGTCTTGCAGACCACAACAATCGGAACAGGATAGGTACGTTGTGGCAAAAATATAGGTCAGATCATGCTATTAATTCGTAACTGTCGTAAAGACCTGTCGATCTCAGAAGTCTCATCGTTCACTAACATCGGGGTCGTGATCAAGCGTCCTCCACTTGTTTCTCACATGAGCACAGAATGTCTTTCTCTGAGATTTTTTGAAAGTGCAGCATGCACCAGCGTCTCCTCGAGACGTGCAACAAAGCTCTTCGTCATGTCCCATTCTTACATCACGCTCTCTCAGACTTCCTTTCCCATGTACCTATCCTCCACGCCACATTCAGCATCCTCCACGTAGCGCAAGAACCAAATGCAATGTAGCGCCACCTTCGAGCTTATATTCTTCCGCCGTCTTGTCGTCGCTCCTGTACGTGGAAGCATGATCAGCAATCAACCCCGCCTGTACCACATGGAGAAACTGACATTTGCTTTCCTCCATAGATCAATCTCTGTTGAACTGGTGGAATACCTTCCTTCTCCTCCACACGTTCCTTTATGCGGGCGACCTTGTAGTCAGGCTCGATGTCGAGTTCGATCTCTTTGCCTGTTAGAGTGCGGACTCTGTAGCAAGAAAAGGTTCGTCAGTCTTGGGAAAGAATGGTAGCAGGGCGCCGTCGGGATTGTTGTGAGAATGACATCTCCCGCATGAGTGATGTCTAGAGACAACTCGGCCATGAGGTCTTGGGAAGTCGAATATGGTTTGTAAAGAGGAACATACTTGATTTGCATGATGGGCTATAGTACTCCGATCTTTTGTGACGATAGATTATGTCGTAGTGTCGATGAATAGCAGTTTTGGGAACAGATGTTTGATCTATCGCTGGTGGTGTTTCAGAATGGGACGTATGATATGAAACACCGAGCACGTGATTCTATAGCCCCTTTCCATGGAGATCCACCCTGGGCTCGCGCGCTAAGAGCATGCTCTGGTCTACGGAGGAAGTCGAGCGTGCTTTACACAACAACTGCTCTTCGTCATGCGGCAATCTGATCAATGATGCACTGCATTCACAGACAAGCCAGTGACTTCATGAATTATCCTGAAGCGTCAGTGGAAGAGTCCCCCAAGCGCAGCCGGTATGCTTACAACAGTATGGCAAGAAGTCCTTGTTCTCCTTGATACAATATTAAGGTATGGAATCTTAACAAAGGAATGCTCTTTTATGCGCGCGCCAAGTTTGCAAAGCCTTTGTAATTGTCCGTGACTCCTTTGTTCTCCTACGAGCTTTACCTTGTTATATACTTAAGAAGCCTTCACTGTTCTCATCGAACAGCAGAACAAAGCAAATCATGTCGTCCTTCACCACTACCGCCCTTACCTTCCTGCTCGTGGCTTTGCAAAGCTTCCCTTCCCTCACTGCTGCACACCCTCGTCCATCTTTAGCCACTGCGCGATCTTCGCACACACCTCACACCACAATAACATCGACGTCATCTTCTAGCCTACCTACCAATCCTGTCAAGCTTGCTCATCCTGCCACGTTCTTAGGCAACGTCACATCAAGTAACACTGGAGACATCCGCGACCTAGGCTACTCAGGCCGCATTGGCAACACTACCATTCTCACGTTCGGTGATACAATACCCTGCAAAACATACCAACAAGGTTGTTTTGGATTAACAGCCCCAAACTCTGCCGCCATAGTCACGGCCAACGATACTCCTCTCACCTACACAGACTTCCGCCTGGGTCCTGCTGGCAAGCACGCTCAAATCTTCTGCCCGTTATTGAAGGAAGCCGGCGAAACAGCAGTCTGGGCCTCGGTCTGACCAATGTCGTCGAAACAGGCGAGAATGAGGGCATTGTCTTTTTCCTCCGCAATAACCGCACTCGCAATGGCACTGGTATAAGCGATGTGACGTGCACGCGCTCTGCCGCTCCTGACCCAGTTCAATCCTGGGGTCGCAATGAGCCTTACTATGGAGATCATGGCTATATCTATGCTTATGGTGGTGCTCATGGTGTGAATAATTCGCTGTTTCTCACAATGGTGCCACAGAAACAGGCGCAGCAACTAAGTGCATACGAGTACTGGAATGGCACAGCGTTTACATCGCAAGGACTGTATAACCCAACACCTTCGCAGGCTGTCTTCTCCTCAGGTCAGGGCTTGATCGTGTACTCGAAACTGTATCAGCAATACCTTTACTTCAAACCAGCATGTCCTGGAGCTACGTGCATCAACGTACAGACAAGCAACAGACCCGAAAGCCCGTGGAGCAAGGGCAAGACGGTATGGGGCAGTGGGCAGAGTCCTGATCATCTACAAATGTATGCGCCGGCTGATGACGGAACGAGCTTGATGCTGATGTATACGGGAAGGGCGAAGGGCGTTGGGAACATCCTGCAGGGGATAAATATTACTGTTACGCTATAGTATATCTCAATCTCAATCTCAGATCCTGTACCTTACTGCCGTTCTGATCACGTGATGACTAAATGGGACGGACGACCTCTCCATCTCCATCGGAGCTGTTCCTAAGTGAGCATATTTTGAACAACAGAGACAACCATAAAGTTGACAGTAATGTCGAAACGAGTCGCAACAGAGTCGCTGGAGGATTTGGTAGCAGGCGACTCACCTGCGCCCAAGAAAGTCAGACTACAAGACGTACCGGACGAATCTTTCACAAATGGCAATGGCTACAGCAATGGAGAAACAATTCACAACAACGCACCAGACATCCTCGGTGCTGCAGAAGAGATGCATGAAGAGTTGGAAGAGGCAGTAGATGGCCTAGATGACGACGATGATATGCCAGCGCAGTCAGCACCACGACAACGAGCACCAGCAGAAGGATATGATGACCTCTATCTCGACACCGTCAATCGTTCGTTACTCGACTTTGACTTTGAAAAGCTCTGCTCTGTAACACTCTCCAATATCAACGTCTACGCCTGTCTGGTATGCGGAAAGTACTATCAGGGGCGAGGTCCAAAATCACAAGCATACTTCCACGCCCTAGAAGAAGGCCATCACGTCTACATCAACATGGAATCCAAAAAAGTCTACGTGTTACCAGAAGGCTATGAAGTCCAGAGTAAAAGTTTAGAAGATATCAAATTCCAAGTCGACCCATCACTACCAAAAGAAGAAGTCACGAGGCTAGACACCCAAGCCAAAAGCGCATGGGATCTGTTGGGCAAAAAATACATACCAGGACATGTAGGGATGAACAACATCAAAGCAAACGACTACTTCAACGTTGTAATCCACGCACTAGCCCACGTCGCCCCATTGCGAAACTACTTCATGCTCGAAAACCTCTCCGACAAACCCCAACTAGCCCAGCGTTTCTCCATTCTCGTCCGCAAAATCTGGAATCCGCGCGCCTTCAAATCCCACGTCTCCCCCCACGAACTCCTCCAAGAAATCGCGCTCCGCTCCGGCAAGAAATTCACCCTCACAGACCAATCCGACCCCGTCGACTTCCTAAACTGGTTCCTAAACAACCTGCATCTCGCTCTCGGCGGCAGCAAAACCAAGCCCAACTCCAGCATCATCCAAAAAGTCTTCCAAGGCAAGCTCAAAGTCGAAAGCCAGCAAATCACCGCCCGCGCAGACGCAGGCGACCGCCTCCGCTTCGAAGACGCAGACGTCAAAACAGACATCCAGCGTTTCATGATCCTGACGCTTGATTTGCCGGCAGCGCCGCTGTTCCAGGACGAATTGGACAAGAACATCATCCCGCAAATCCCGCTTACGACGATATTATCCAAATACGACGGCATTCGCGCACAGGAACGGCTGAACACGCGCATTCGCTATCGGCTTATGCATCCATTACCCCCCTGCGTTCTCTTCCACGTCAAGCGCTTCTCCAAGAACAAATTCGTCTCGGAGCGGAATCCGACGATTGTAACGTTTCCGGTCAGATCACTGGATATGGCGCCGTATGTTGAGCCGGATCCGAAGGTGTTTCCGCCGGGAGAGCCGATATGGTACGATTTGGTCGCGAATATTACGCATGAAGCTGTACGCATCAGAGACGATAGTGTTGAAGGAGAGGCGGAACGGAAGGTATGGCGTGTGCAGCTGCGGGATAAGGCGCATGATCAATGGCTGGAAGTGCAAGATCTTTTTGTGGAAAGTGCTAGTGCGGACACGCTGTTTACGAAGGAGAGCTACCTGCAAGTATGGGAGAGGCGGCGGATAGCCAAGAAGTCGTAGCAGTGCTGGTAGAACTGTACAAGATATGGCGTGTTACACCATCATAATGTTCCGAAGCAAGCTCTGTCTTCAAAGTGAACGAGACAAAGATTCGCGGGCCCGGATGGGCCTTTTTTTAGGAGAGAAAAGTCCAAGACCACGACCGGATGATATTCGAATCAGAACCTTTCACACAGACTCTAAGACGTTTCGCTGCTGGCCTTGCAAGATTTGTTGTTCACCCGACGACATAGCGGCTGCTGCTGCTGCTGCTGGGCAAACTCGAAATGGCTTTCGATTGCCCTTGCTGGCTTTAGAGCAAGAGATCGGCTAAGTCCTCTCACAGGAGCTGGAAATAATGTACAATAGCAGTATAGGCAATGGTAGAAAATGGCCAGGAGACATGCTCAGTGCTGCGATGACAGACACTTGGGTGGGTGGGCGGTTGGACTGGCTGGTGGTGTCCGCCCCTAACAAAGGAGGCTGTGTAGCTCATGGCCATCAGGATTTGAGCAGTTCGTAGGCTGTGGAGAGACTTGAAGGATACTAACAGTATGGATGATATCTCTAATGCATATACTCTACCTTGTCCAAGGCACCATTCCAATCTGCATCAATATTCAACACGAACACCGCATCCATATCATCTCATCCTACGAAAAATCAATCACATTGCTATTATTAATCTCCTGCACGTCCTCCTCACACAACTCATCCCTTTATCCCATCCTTCAAGCCACCCCTTCCCCCATCCCTCAACCTCAAGCCAAAACTCGTCGCAACCGCTACAAGCAAGCCTAAGCACAGCACAGTCGGGCCCCAACTATCATGATAATTCACCGCCCTCCGTTCCCTAATCGCCTTGGCCCTCCACAAATACAATCCCATCGAGTACACCAAGCTCCCACACGCCAGCACCGTAAACGCCCACGCGCCCGCCAAACTCGCCGCATCTCCAAAATTCAGCAACGTCGCCGCTATGCTGCCAATGAGGATGCTAAACTCCAGCCAGCTGAGAAAGGTGCGCTCGGCGGCGAAGAAGACTTTGGGCTCGACGCGAACAGGGACGTGGATGCGTTTGCCAGCTGGGGCATTGAAGCGCTTCCGTAGGGTTGAACCTCGCGGGATCCCCATTTCGCTGCTGCGTTGCGGCATGTCTGTAGCTTGCGGGAGGGGCGCGATGCGGTAGAGCAAGGATGAGACACGGGATCCGACCATCTCGCCGTGTTTGCGGACGAGAGCCATGCGGTATTTCCAGCCGCCTTGGCGCTTGGCGGCCTCGAGGTAGTCTTCTTCGTCTTCGCCGTCCGAGTCGTAGACGGGGAAGTCGTCTTCGTAGATTGGTGCGGCGTTGACGCGTTCTTCCTCGTCGAGCGAGTTTTGGCCACCACCACCACCACCAAGGCCTCCTTCGTCTGCGTTGCCGTCGTGGGAAAGGGCTTGTTGCTGTTCGATTTCATGCGCTTCCATGGCTTCGCGGGCGGCGCGGAGACGACGCATGTTTTCGTTGTCGTGCGTGGTTGCGGTGTTGGAGCCGTTGGTCAGGAGGTGCTCGTCTAGTTCGTTGTCGTCGTCGGAGTATTCGTCGTCGTCGAGCGCGGTGGAGGCTGAGTTGGATTGTGCAGGGTGGTTGATGCCGAAGTTGTGGCTGGATGGTTTGCGGATGTCGATGTCCATTTGGGGGATCCAGAAGGGGAGAAGGTTGATGCGTTTTGGATTGAGAACGGCGGTTCCGTGGATGAATTTACTGAATTTGGGAATGGCTTCGACGAGGTGGGAGGCGGTGAGGTCGCGGATCCATTGAGGTGGTTCACCACCTTGAGCTGTTTGCAGCTTGACCTCGAGGACGGCGTAGGGGAACCTCTCAACATCTTCTGGCGGAAGTTGGGAGAATGGCCAGTCGATTCCAATGTCCATGCGGCGCCAGTTCTTACCGGCACGCTGCGTGCCATCAAGATTGTCCTCGCGGGTCATCGTCAATTCGGTATCCAACGATATACGTACACGCGCATCTCCAGGAAGTTGGAAAGCTGTACGATTGTAGAAAGATCTCGTCACTGGCACGAGCTTGCGGTCGATGACGCGGAACTGAAATTCCTTCGCCAGCTGTTCCAAATCGTTGATTTCCTTGTCGCTTTTCTTTCCGTCTTTCCTCATCTTCTCAAACACCTTTTCTGTGCTCATTCTTCCAGCCAAGAAATCGTTGACGTTCTTCTCCTTTAGTGCGAAACGAGCCTTGACTGACTTCTCCCCAGTCCAATCTTCACGATGCGTCTTTCGCTCCAAGAAGATAGTGTCGGTTTCCATTCCACCGTACCATCGTAGACGAATAGCTTCTGCTCCTTCAGTCTTCTTAAGACGACCCATGTAGAGCTCCCAAGTATCCGTGTTGTCGTAGTATATCGATGAGATGGCAGAATCTTTGACCTCAAACTCTTTGCTGGCATTGAATACGAGTACAGGTAGATGCTATTTGCTGGTCAGTACTTTCCGCCGCGTCGTAAGCACTGAACATACCTTCAATATGATGAGTTTGAGCTCAGTGATATTATCCTGGTGCACCCAATACTTTGTCGTCTGGCGAACAAAGTTCTGCTGTCCTCCTCCAGCCGCAGAATCACCTTTGGCAGGATTACCACGAGTTCGAACAAGGTCATAAAGTCTTGAAAGTTTAATGATCAGAGCATCGTAGTTGTCCTTCCAGAAAGGCTTTGCACTCAGTCGTGTTCCAAACACAGGCTTGAGGTGCCAACCCGTCGTTTTCTGCATGCCTAGTCAGCCAGAGTTCGCGTATATATTTCTTTCGTTGCTCGTCCTCACATCATGCTTCTTTATAATCTTCTGAAAACCTGTATAATTCAGCTGCGTGAACTTGGCTAGATCATGCACATCCGCAATTATATCACTCAAATCTTCCTCCAGCAGCTCATAGTCCTCCTCGCTTGGTGGCTCCGTCACCCTGGTATTCTGCTGGTCATCTGCCTGTTGTTGCTTGCCAATCACATCATTGACCTCTGTCTCGGAAGCCTTAATCCGACGGATGATATCATCGCTCTTGACATGCTGGAAGGTGAAGACCTTGTCAAGCTCCTGTTCGAGCTGGCGGATGAATCGCTGCTCGTCATCCTCAGTCCATTTCCGTTTGGGAAGGTTCGGATGTTCTTTTGTAGGATGATTCTCCCAAGGCGTTGTCAGACTGGCTTTGAGATCGTCGTAGGCAATGTAGGAATGGTAGTAGTCTTTGATTAGAGAGCTACGGAGCTGCTGACCGAATCTGGATGATTGTCTTGTCAGACCAGTCTTTATAAGATACAGACCAAGATGATACTTACCTCATACTGGCGGTAGGGAAAGAGTAGCAATGGACACAGGTTCTATACTCCAAAGACGATGAGCTGTTGACAGTGTGATCGGAACAAAGATGTGAACATATCTGAAAGATTTTGATGCAGGAACGTCACAGCTCTGCATTGGAAACATGGTCATTTTGATGCTAGGCTGGCACGTGTTGAACTACACGCTGCGATTCGTGATCACGATATGGGACGGTGGGTACCGAAAATAAGGTTATTAGGTAAACTCTTGGCTTTGCTTCATCCTTGTGTCAGATCAACTATTATGTTTCAGCTCCTGATTCCGTCAGATCATGCTTCCTTGATAGTCCACGAATTGCTTACACATATATTAGATATACCTCAAGGGAGATGCAGGTCGTTGCTTCTTCGTTGTACTATAACGTGTCTTATCTGGAAGACTGTGATGAAATACAGATGGTTGGAACTACTTCCTGGTAACAATGACAATACAGATGAACAAAACACAATATTGACATTGGGAAACTACATCGACTTCAATCAAAGCAGATTTGATTCTTCTCCATCGTCCCAGTAGTGGAAGAGTCTGTTGAATCCTCTTCCAACAATGAAAACTACTAGGACGACAGACAGTCTCTCTTTCTATCTCGTCTATCTCTTTTTACGTGATCATATATTCAATCGACGTGTCTCTTTCTATATGTTGTGTGCAAGCACTAGCCCCTCCACTGCTGTAGATAGTGGAGGTTGGGGTATAATGTTGAATAATTTGAGGTTTGCGCGGCCAGCGCTTGGTACCAACGCCAATTGTGAAATGCTCCTCCTGTTTCACCAATTTTTATTATAACAAATCAAAGACAAAAAATCAGAACGTTGACCACCCTTTTTTCGTAGCTCATGGAGACTCCTAAACAGCAATTTTTCCGAGATCCAAACATATGTATGACAGATATGAGGGCGGATAACTAGGCTGAAACATCTAGAGCTTGAGGTCCTTAGGTTGTTCCCCTGAGATGAATGTTAGCAATTAGTGATTAGACCCATGAGATAACAACTTACAAGGGAAGGACTGGTCAGTGAAGTGACCGTTCTTGGCGGTCTTGTTGTAGATGGGGTTGGTCAAGTTCAATTCCTTGACAATGACACCAGGCCTCATATCGAAGTTCTTCCTGATGATCTCAACGAGCTCATCGGAAGACTTGTCGCTGGTGCCGTAGGTCTCGACGAACAAACTGAGAGGCTCAGCGACACCAATGGCGTAAGAAAGCTGGACAAGACAGCGGCGTGCGAGCTTAGCCTTGAGCAAAGACTTGGCGATCCAGCGGGCGAGGTAAGCAGCGGAACGATCGACCTTGGAGTAATCCTTGCCCGAGAAAGCACCTCCACCGTGGGCACCCCACCCACCGTAGGTGTCGACAATGATCTTACGTCCGGTGAGACCAGCATCACCTTGAGGACCACCAATGATGAACTTGCCAGAGGGTTGGATCTAGGGAAAAATGTAAGTTTTGAAGTCAAAAATCTGGATGATTTACTGATCTTACGTGGTAGACGGTCTTGTCGTCAAGGTACTTCGAAGGAATGACCTTGTTGATAATCTTTTCCTTGATCTGCTTACGGAGGTCCTCGACCTCGATATGCTCGTCGTGCTGGGCACTGACAACAACAGTGTCAACGCGAAGAGGGACAACGGCACCACTATCGTGCTTGTACTCGACGGTAACCTGGGTCTTGGTGTCAGGCCTGAGCCACTTGAGAGTGCCGTCCTTGCGCTGTCTCGTCATCTCGGCGTTCAAGGCGTGTGCAAGCTGGAGGGTGAGAGGAAGGAATTCGGGGGTCTCGTCAGTGGCATAACCGAACATGATACCCTGGTCACCAGCACCGAGCTTCTCAAGAGCCTCATCGTAGTGAAGACCTTGAGCGATATCGGCGGATTGGGGCTCGAGAGCGTTCATGACGTTGCAAGTCTTGTAGTCGAAACCCTTGGAGGAGTCATCGTAGCCAATGTCCTTGATAGCATCGCGAACAGTCTTTTGGTAGTCGACCTGAGTCTTGGTGGTGATTTCGCCAAAGATGAGAATCATACCAGTCTTGGTAGCGGTCTCGCAAGCGACCTTGGAGAGAGGGTCTCCCCTCAAGCAGGCATCGAGGATGGCATCGGAGACCTGGTCGGCAATCTTGTCGGGATGACCCTCACCGACAGACTCGGAGGTGAAAAGGAAAGTGCCCTTGTTGGTACTGTTACCGTTGACGATTCCAACCATTTTGTAGGGCGTGTAGAGGATCTAGATTCTGGAGAGGAGGTGGAGGATTAGCTGAAAGCTCGATGCGATGGTCACGATAGCAAGTGCAGGTGGCTAGCGATGAGAGCAGGTGAATATATCGGTGGTTGTAAAGTTGGTGTTGGTGTAGAGACGTATGTAGAGGAGATGGAGGGGGTTGTCTTTAACTTTCTAACTTTTCTTCTGTTGAGTCGAAGGCATCATCTACCGGATGTGGGGCAGGGAGTCCCTCATTGGCTTTTTGCGAAGACGCCGAAGAGTCGCCGACGACTCGAAAAACAATGCTCTGGCACGTGGACTGACATGTCGATCTGATTTGAATCAAACAATATTTCCTGCGTTGTTGTAGTGCTCTCGTCCAGCGTGTCGCTGTGAAGCCTCGGAGAATCTCTTGCTTATTATTGAGACCAAATACCACGGAACCGACCGCAAATCGAGGAATCTGGGTGGGGGAGGAGACGAAAGTGAAACATTCAACGTCAAGTGCTGTGATATTGTGATAGAAAGACACAGCTTGTCAACTCTGGAGACACCAGGCCAAACAATTGGCAGGCTCCGATCTGACCTGGGTTTCTTAAAGCACCAAGAGACGTGCCGGAGGAGTAGAGCATTGAGCAAATCTCATTGCTTTTATATTCATCCTCATCCTCCCATCCATCACCCAAACATGTCCAAATTCGGCGTCCTAGTAATGGGCCCAGCCGGCGCCGGCAAGACCACCTTCTGCTCCGCCCTAATCTCCCACCTCCGCGCCAACCGCCGCTCCGCCATCTACATCAACCTCGACCCCGCCGCGACCTCCTTCGTCTACGCCCCCGACATCGACATCAAAGACCTCATCTCGCTCGACGACGTCATGGAAGAAATGTCGCTAGGTCCCAACGGCGGTCTAATCTACTGCTTCGAGTTCCTGCTCGAGAACCTGGATTTCCTAACCGACCCTCTGGAGACCGTCGGCGAGGAGTATCTGATCATTATAGACATGCCTGGACAGATTGAACTGTACACGCATGTTCCGATTGTGCCGGCGTTGGTCAAGCATCTGAGTCGAGGCAGTTTGAACGTGCAGCTGTGCGCGGCGTATTTGCTTGAGGCGACGTTTGTTGTTGATCGGGCCAAGTTCTTTGCGGGCACGTTGAGCGCCATGAGTGCCATGTTGATGCTGGAGATGCCGCATATCAACGTCTTGAGTAAGATGGATCTCGTCAAGGATACGATGAGTAAGCGCGAGTTCAAGCGTTTCATCAACCCGACCGTGGAGTTGCTGGAGGATGATCCGCGGAATATGTTCGACACTACGCTGGAGGAAGATGAGAAGAAGGGTGTGATGGTGAAGAAGGGGGAGCAGAAAGATACGTTTGCGAGGCTGAATAAGGCTGTTGCGCAGTTAATTGATGATTATGGAATGGTTTCGTTCCTGCAGCTTGATGTCCAGAACGAGGATAGCGTTGGTGCTGTTCTGAGCTATATTGACGACACGATACAGTTCCATGAAGCACAGGAACCGAGAGAGCCGATGGATGAGCAGGAGATGGATTACGAGGATTGAATAGAACAGGAAGCAAACACATCTCGAACCAGTATGTTGTGCTGGTTTGCTCCTCCTCCTCGTCTCGACCACAATATATCGAAACACAAACAGAACGACAAGAGAAAGTCGCAGCCTCCAAAGGCCAATCTGCACTCCCAGTTCTGAACAGAGCACATATCCATGCAAGAGAAACCTTCCCAATCGCCGCACACCCACAGCATACCAGCCCAACTACAACGAGACAGAGCTGAAGGTTCTGTAATCAGGTGAATTGAACGATAGTAAACACCACATCCCAAAGGCTTGGCATTCACACATTCGCGAAGTGGAAATCGTAACTCAGCGAAAGAAAAAGGGTGTGGAGATTGCTGAGGGCAACCTTTTTCGTGCGCTCGAGTTAGCAGTAGGATTTGGTTTCGCACCATGGTTTTTTTGAAATTACTGAGATGGGTCGGCTGGATGTGTATGTGCATGTGTTAAGAGTGCAACATAAGCAGAGGGTAGACGGCTATTGCCGCCCTTGTTGAGTCTCAAGCTGGCAGTTTGGAGACAATGCAAGCAGGAGCATATGGGGGCACAGCAAGCCGGTCGGAGCGCTTCTGAAGATGCCCGAGCACCGAATTGCAACTGCACCGAATAACAATATAGACATAGAGGTAGCACTTTCCACGCAGACAGCACAATATAGCATGGCAGGAAAACATTCTTTCATGGGTCTAATCGCGAAGTCAATATCGTACAGAACATCACCATCTTTTTCGCATGGCCCGTCCACCCACAGCATCCGGCGCAGGGACTTTAGCAAATCGACTCCTCACTTGCGGCTCCTCTACCATAACACCATCATCCTCTTCCTCCTCTGAATCTTCCTCATCGTCACTACTAATCTCAATGACCTCCTGCTTCAACCCACTAGCCTGTCGTTGCTGTCTCTCATAACCAGGCACAACCGGACCACGCACGCGGCCTACAGGAACTCTCAATACAGCAGCTGAATTGGGGAGTGGAGAGGCTCTTCTCATATTAGCTGTGTATGACATTCCTGCTGGTCCTGATACGTTGCGTCGTGGCGTTTCCGCATAATACTCGTCGTGGTCGTACTCGAGATTACTTGACGACGAAACATCACGAGAGCGCGACGTCCGAGCCCAGTTCGGATCGTCAGGTAACGACCGCTGTGAAGCAGGAGCGGCGAGTGTAGATGAGCGAGCTCGATAGCCCATGGCCGTAGCGTCGTCGTAGATTCGTGTGTCGATGAAGCCGGCCGCTGGCGCTGTAAAGTTGCGTAGGCCTGAACGAGGTGAAGCCCGTCGAAGAGGTTCTTGAGCGAGTGGACTGGATCGTCGGTGTGGAGATGGACGTTCGCTGCTTGGTAGTGCTGATTTTGGCTTGGGTTTAGCAGGAGATGGCGTTTTCAGCCTTGATGCGTTTGCGTCGCCAGGTCTCAGTGATGTAGATTCGGGAGCATTTCTGTTACGTCTTTCGCGCTCGCTGCCGGATGACGCGCGATGTGGCAGCGGAGGACGTGGTGGAAGTCGGCCTTGTGGTATGAGCTGGTTTCGCTCGAGCGCGTCGAGTTCTTCGCGTGTAAGATTGATATTCTCGTCGCCTCTGTGTCTTGCTCGTCTGATTCTTCGTAATGCTCCTTCAAGCAGTGCTTCTTCTTGTGCCATCATGTCCTCCTGCCATTGTCCATTCCTGTCATAATAAACCTCTTGTTCGTATTCTTTGTAAGCATTATTATTTCGTCTCTCGCTTATACCAGTTCCCATGTCATAGCCAGTAAATTGCAATCTATCCCCAACAACATCTTCAACGCCATAATCATCCCTGTCGCCTTCATCACTCGTATCATCCTCAACCTCGACAAATCTTGGATCATCACCATGCTCATCATAGTATCGTCGCTGTTGCTGTTGCTGTCCTCCTCTTTCTTTCCCTCTCCTTCTCCTCTCATTCGAACCCCCAGATGGTCTTCCCCATGGGGGCATAAAGCGAGGAGTTCGCGGCCGACCACTTAGACCGCCTCCTCGGAAAAAGCCGACTCGATTGGCTTGTCCATGAACGACGCGTGACCAATCACGGTGACACCAGTCGCGCCAATCAGCCAGAGAACAGTACTAAAAGGCGAAGCCCAGATACCGAGTGGTACAGCGAGTACGAGAAGACCAGTGTAAAGCTGAGAAGGTGTAGCGCGGACAAAGCCAACGTCAAGGTCACGTCCGCCGAGCTTGCCAATTCCCCACATACCTCCAACAACGAGGATGATGACGAAGAGTAGGAGAAGATTGGTCAGCAGACTGTAGATGCTGAGCATAACAAAGACAGCAGCATAGTTGCTGGAGAAGTAGGACAGGTTGTAGTTGACGCGCGTCTGAACTTCACCAAAATTTTGAGGCTTGGAGAGGCGTTTCAGGTCGAAGAACTCGGTGACCGGTCTGAGGTTTGCGAAACGACCAGAGAGCGCGCTGGAGCGGATGTTGTTGAAGCGTCCTCCGAAGTCGAAGGATCTTATCATGTCCAAGGGAATATTCATAGACATGTTGGGCGACGGAGCTGTTGAAGACGATATGGTTTGAGTTGTGAGGATAGAGTGTAAATGAACGTGAGGAGGAGGGTGAACCTTCCAAAGGTATGGTGTGATTGATGTAGCGACGCTCAGAAGAGACGGACAGATGTTGTAAAAGTAGTCAACAATAAATTGTGAGCGCAAGACAAGATTGGCATGGGGTTGAGATTCAGGGGTACGCTTACCCCAGAATTACCCCTGATACTCGACAAACAGACAGCTATCCTTCGACATAATTAAATTTCCTAAGCCACTTCTCAGCTCATAGACATCACAGCCATGAGGTCACACGCTCTTTTGCTCTTTGTAGCGTTGGCATTTGCCGCCTTGGTGGCGGCTTGGACGCCTGAGGGTGAGTTCTCCCGTAACAAGAACACAACATAAATACTAATAAGTCAAAAGACCATGAGATCTTTCGCATCAGAGATGAATTGAACACCTTGGAAGGCGAGGACACCAACTTCTACGAGTTCATTGGCGTCCCCGTTGGCTCCTCTCTAGACGAAATCAACAAGCAATACCGAAAGAGATCTCGCCAACTCCACCCAGACAAAGCCATTCCTGGTATGATCGCCAAGCGCGAAGCAAAGAAGGCCCAACCCGGCAGTAACGCCCCGAGGGTGACGAAAGGCGTCTCCCAAAGAGAACGTGCTGCTATTACGAAAAAGGCCAATGAGAGATATGCTCATTTCGGTGTCATTGCCAACATCCTTCGTGGCCCTGCTCGTGAACGTTACGACTACTTCTTGAAGAACGGCTTTCCCTTGTGGAGAGGATCAGGATACTACTATTCCCGTTTCAGGCCCGGCTTGGGATCTGTGCTACTTGGTCTCTTCTTGGTCTTTGGTGGAGGTATGCACTATGTTGCTATGTATCTCGGTTGGAAGCGCCAGAAAGAGTTTGTTGCAAGATATGTCACCCACGCACGTCGTGTTGCTGGCAGCGATGTGGCCATCCCTGATCTCAACAATGTGGCAACAAATGCAGCACAAGCATCAGCAGCTGGAGCACCGGCCTTGCCCAATGAAGAGGAGGATCAAAATGGAATGGTGCTGAACAGAAGACAAAAACGTATGCAAGAGAAGGACGGAAAGAGGAAAGACTTTGCAAAAGCAACGCGGAAAGCACGTCTTACGCGCGGCAAAGGAGGCGAGGACGAGAGCAGTGCAGAAGAGCGTCCTCAAATTAGTGCACCAATGGAGCCAGAAATCATATCAGGTCCTACTGGAAGCAAGAAAAAGGTCATCGCCGAGAATGGAAAGGTGCTCATTGTAGACTCTGCTGGAAATGTATACCTTGAGGAAAGAACTACAGAAGGACAAGTTCATGAGTTTTTGCTTGACGTAAGTTGTATTCCAATTCACAATATAAAGTCTTCAGCTAACACATAACTTCTCAGCCGGAAGAGATCCCAAAACCCACCATCATGCAGACAGCTGTGGTCCGCTTGCCAATCTGGATGTACAACCAGTCCGTCGGTCGTGTACTAGGAGGTTCCAAGGCTGTTGAGGAGTCTTTCTTAGATGAAGCTGGCGAAAATGCATTGAATGTCAACATGGGCCAAGAAGAACAACAAGATGGAGCCATTGAAGCCGCAGTCGCACATAATGCTAATGGTGAGACGAGGAAGAGAAGAGCGGGCCATCAAAAGAGGTAGTTCTGGATGTGAATCGTGAACGTGTAAAACCATAAACAAAACTAGACAAAATTAGACAAAATAAACAACATATATACCCACATACGGCTGCGAGACTTAGATGCCTCAAAGAGCCCCTACTCAAGTGCATTGTCGAATAGGGGTTAGTCGCAGACCTTTACGTAACATTTTTGGCCTCAAACCAAACTGAAACGTGCCACACGTGCTCGCTCTTGAAGCCAATGATTGGCTCGAGTTTCGTCTTGCACCTTCCTCTCCAGAAGTCGTCTAAGCTGAACACCTTACTCATATTACCCAATCGGTCCACTTCTCGTAGTAGACGCTATCCAGGATGAATCGTGTCTGCTCATCGTGCATGAAAGATGTCCTGCCATTCGTTTGAGTTCTCCTTTGCATGCACCAGGAGCTCTGGTTGTAAGAACATAGCTGTTATACTTGAACTCAAGCCATCCAGCATGACTTCCATCGTAACACAAATAGAAGATCACAAACCTGCTGTTTCAATATCCTCCAGAGAATAAACAGTGAAATGTATTCCATCGTAGCACTAAGTGTTCTCATTGCTGCTGCAGAGGCTTGGCAGCAAGGTCCTCCAGGCTTCTCTGGGTTCCATGGTCAACCTCCTTTCTCTGCTCCAGGTTTTCCATGGGGTCAGCAAAATACTGTCTGTTCTGCGTTGACTGTGACGCAGACCGTGACTGTGGTCTCACCTGGCTCGACTCTTTCGACTGTTAGGTCTGGCTTGTCTACTTCTTCACCCTCCCGCAGTGCGTCGGCTTCCTCAGCTGTACTGGCTTCTGGTAGCTCATCCAGCTCATCAGTCTCTCGTAGCTCATGGGCATCTCTGAGTTCATCCGTCTCTCGCAGCTCGTCGACTTCTCTGAGCACTTCCACGTCTCACAGTGCAAACTCAAGCTCAACTACATCATCCTCCCGCACAATCACTCCAGCTCCCTCTACGTCCACTTTCTCAGAGATAACTGCATCTACTGCTGCAAGCACAGCATCAGGACTCAACGTGCCTGGCAACTCAGGCGAGCACATCGTCTACTCTACTGTTGGTGGTTATTTCCTCCAGGACCTCGCCAACACTTCGGTCTCAACTTTCGATTATATTGGCACAAACTTTGGTTCGTCTTGTTGTCTATATTTCTGAAATATCTCTGCTGACCGTGCTCCTGTTTAGGTCTTGTCAACCAGACTTATCCCCAGGATAGCAGCGCAACTGCGAATCTCTCGCAATGGCAAAGGTTCAACAGAGTGTTGTATGATCTTAATCAGCTCGCACCAGCCAATACTGTGTACAAACTACTCTTCATTGGTCGTCATGGAGAGGGATACCACAATGCTGAGCAGACCTACGTACGCCACTACATGAACTCAGCTTATGATGACTTACATACCTAATTCATTCTTCAGGTTGGAACACCCGCATGGAACTGCTACTACTCCGAAATCGACGGTTCGAACACTTCTTCCCCAATATCGTTCATGACTAACTCTCGCAAAGGAAACAGCACAGCTGAGTGGGACGACGCTAAACTCACTCCCAATGGTATCGCACAGGCAATCGGCAACGCCAATCTCTGGACAAGACTCTTCCAACAGCAAGGCATCGAGGCTCCTCAATCATACTACACCTCACCTCTAACACGCTGCCTGCAAACGGCGAACTATACCTACGGGGGCCTGTCTTTGCCCTCTTACTACCCCTTCGTGCCTACCGTCAAAGAGCTGCTACGAGAAGGCATCTCCATCCACACTTGCGACAGACGCAGCAACAGGACTTCTATCGCCAAGAACTGGCCCACGTACTACATTGATCCTACTCTCACCGAGTGCGTAACAAACCTCCTATACACTTCCTAAGCCACTCTTCCAACGCTAACACACACAGATACGACGAACTATGGAACGGCATAACCTCCGAAACCTCCAGCGCCCAAGACTACCGCAGCAAAGTCGTTCTCGACCAAATCTTCGCCTCTGACTCCGCCAGCATCATCTCACTCACCACTCACAGTGGAGAAGGCGCGTCGCTCCTCCGCGTTCTAGGCCATCAACCTTTCAGCTTGAGCACGGGCGCGATCATCCCCGTGCTTGTTGCCGCGAAGATTGTGCCTGGACAGGCTTCGACCACTACTACGCAACCGTGGCAGCCGATGTCGTGGTGCACTAATGGTCCGCCTGTTACGAGCCAGAGTGATGCGCCGTATGCTTGTGTTGGTAGCGGGGGCGTGGCGCCGGTTGCTACTACTGCGCCTGCGTCTATTCTCTTCGCGAACCCATAAAACCAATTCCATAAAGAATTAGCCGATTCGTTGGTGGGTTCCGGCTACTGGGTGTGTGCACAGAAAGCCGAGAGAAGAGGATCTCGACGAGAGTATCAATCGGAAATAGCAAAAGTATAGCTCGACGTTTCGGAACACAGTACAAAAGCGAACTATCGACAGCATCTAGAATACCTTCAATCGAGTTGACAGAAATATGTCATACGCAACATTTCTCACCTTCTCTTCCTTTCAAGATGTATAGTACAGTACCTCCATTATACACAACAATGCCGAGAATCACTTGATTTTCCTTTCTGTTGGGCGAGCTTCGTGATCCATCTCAACTTCAACGTACACGCAAGATTGCTGCGCACATATCCATCTCCTCATCACTCTCCAGACTCGAGGATGTGTAACACAATAAAGCCTGTACTCTAGTATTGTTAATCACATCATCTGCCCGAGTCCAACACAAACCGCGGTCCCGATTTATAGCACAAATACGCGCAGTTCAAAGCTTCAAGCACACGCGCAAAGAGGCAAAGGATACGCATGCTTACAGTACAACAGGGAAGAAGGAGCTCGAGTTTCGCAAAAACAAATTAGCAGTGCTCGCCGACCAAGTTTTTCGAATTGTTGGGTCTCGATCTATATGATCTGATCATCCTTTCATACATATTCATTACATTACATACCCTACATCACACCCTTCATTCGCTCATCACCATGCAACAAGATCTCGACCTCTCCGGGCCCCTTGACCGGCGAGAAATAATCCACCTCTTCCACATCCCCCTCCACCTCTCCATCATCACCCTCCCCTTCTTCATCCTCTTCCTCCTCATCCTCCTCAGTCGTAACAGCCAGCCGACCCGCACTACCACTCCTCCCATCACCCAACCCGACACTCTTCCTCCTCCCATCCCTCCCCAGCCCCGGTCCCAACATCGGTCCTTTAAACACACTCCTCTTCCTCCTCGCAAACACTGGTCCTTTGAGCCCCGGGCTTCCCGGACCAGGGACAACGCCAAACGCAGCACTTGCTTCCCCCAACGCCATGGCCCTTGGCGCCCCGCCAGCCCGATTGATGCGGTAGCCACTAGGGAGTGCGGCACCGCCCATCGAGCCCGGAAGGCCAGGTAAGACTTTGACGCTGGAGTGCGGTGAGCGGCGTGGTAGGGCGTGCGGGTGTGCATTGCCGACGTTGAGGTAGTGGGGCGAGCTGCGCGCGAATGCGGAGCTTGTCGCGTTTGATTTCTCGGAGGAGGAAGAGCCTTTCGAGGCGTGGCCGCGGGTATGGCCGAAGGAGGAAGAACGTACGGAGGAGATGGAGGAGGAAGTGCTGTTGCGACCGGGCGTATGGGATCGGTGGTGTGAGGCGTGGGAGTGGGAGGAGAGCGCACGGGAACGGCTCGCCGTGCGGAAGGAGGAGGAGGGCGTGACAGGGCTTGGAGTGTGTGAGGAGATTCGACGCGAGGAGGTTGCGGAGGTGTGGACGGATAGGGCAGGTCGCATAGGTCGGGAAATGGGAGTCGTGGTTGTAGCGGTAGTCGTTGTTGGCGAGGAGATGAGGTTGTCTGTTGGGGCGAAGTTGACTCCAGAAAGTCGTTTTGGATTCGGTGTTGTGATTTTGTTTCTATTTGACTGATTTTGGTTTCCTTGAAACGAGCCGTCTGGTGTGCGTGTTTTTAGGATACTTTGCGGCTTGGGCGGTGGCTGCTCCGGTCTAGGATGATTACCTTTGAACCATTGTTTTATCGACGCTAAAGGTTGCATGTACCGCCTTTTGAGCTTCTTGGAATTTGTATCGGGCGAAAGAGCACCAGGAGTGGTCCCTGTGAGCTGGAGTGGACCTCCTAAAGAACTACTATTCCTGCTGATACCTGCTCCTAGCTGTGATCGACGTCGGTTAGCACTGAGTGAGGTTATTGGTCGTTTTTGTGAGTTCAGTGGTGTTGACTGTGTCTCTCGCATTGGATAGGTATCAGCTGAAGGCAACAAATCCGTGGATTGTCTCTCCAGAGGCAGTATAGGTCGTTTCGGCGTCGTGTCAACAGCTGCTGCTTCATTCAGTCTCTGCAAATCTCTTCCTCTGGTGTCCACTGCATTCTCGGGAGATTTCTCTTCTGGCTCTTCTCGAATGGTAGCAGCTGCCAGCTCCAGTCCAGATGCCCGGCTTGCTCTTCTAGATGCTCTGCCCTCTGCTTCTCTTGCTCTGCGTCGCCGAAATCGACGTTCCTCTTTGCGCTCTTCTCTTTCAAGTAACAGAGCCCACCATCCAGCTAGAGCATCACATCGTTGCCATATGACGTGATCCCTGACCCTATCTGTATTAACGCCTGTTGTGCGCAAATTATGCAAAACGTCAGCTTCAAGCGGTGTTGTGAATGGAGCAGGTTGTTGTGTTCTGAGTATCTGCTGTTGTTGCGGCCCATGTTCTATCAGCCATGGATTGTTTAAAATGTCAGAAAGAGACGGCCGTAGTAATGGCCGCTTTGAAAGCAGCTGTGAAATTAGTTCCTTTGCCTCTGCGGGCAAATGAGCAGGATATTTCGGCTCCTCCTTCAGTATCTTCATCTTCGTCGCATTATCGTCATCATCTTCGTCAAATGGTAACTCGCCGCATAGCAGCGCATACAGAATTATACCCAAACTCCACACATCAACCTTTTCCCCAGCATACTTTTCGCCCTTGAGCATCTCCGGTGCACTATAACATACTGTCCCGCACCACGTTTGTAGATAGCTCGCTTTTCCTTCATACTCTCTCGTGAATCCAAAGTCGACCAATTTAACATTGCCGTTCTTATCCAACAGTATATTCTCCAGCTTCAGATCGCGATGTACACAGCTTTTTCCATGGACATATGCTACTGCGCCGACAAGCTGCGCAAAGATCTTCTGCACTATTGCGACCTCCATGGGCCCATGCTTGGTCAGATAATTGAACAGCTCGTCTCCGGGGCAGTATTCCAGTACCAGCCAGACACTCGTTTCAGTCACCACAACCTCGTACAATCGCGCAATATGGGGATGTATGAATTGGCGATGATGATGCACTTCCCGGGGTAGATTGGAGTCATCCTTTCTTGTAGATTTCAGCACGACCTTTGAGTTCCGAATGAGCTTGTGTGAGGCTAGGTAGACCTTGCCGAATGAGCCTTTGCCTATAAGATGGCCGACATCATAGTTTCCGACCGAGCGCAAGTCGCCCGAACTGAACTCCTCGAGAAGCTCGTTATATGAAGTAACTCTCTTTGTTCTTTGTGCATCGCGTTCGGCCTTGGTCGTGGAGAGCATGGGACTGTGCGACCTGGCATTGAGTAGGAGAAGCAAGGTCGTGCCAGGCGCAGGGAATGGAGTTGACTATGCGCGGGTGCCTGCAGATATGCGACGAGGATGTGATTGTGTGATGCTTGGAATTATGACGGTAGGAATAGGTAAGTCACGTCGGGTGTAACGGGAAATGGGAGGTGATGCGGGCGAGAGACGGCGAGGTGAGGAGAGTATATGCTGGCGGCGACAAGAAGACGATGGCCGAGGAAGAGGCTTGCGACAAGGTTGTTGATGAATGTTTGCAATGCTAAGGCGAATCTTGGACGATAAGATTACGTGCATGTTGCTGCCAAGCTCATGGCTCAATGGAATAGTATTGAACTGCCCAAGGCGGTATCTGATGATGATTGTGTTCTCTCTATGTCTATCTAAATGGTTTCATGCTTTTACTCATAAGTCGTTATTTCATAGATGCTCCAAGGTCACCAAGCACACCCCCAGCCAGCAGGACGACGACTAATGGCTCTCTGAGTCGCTCACCCGACATTGACAGTTCAGAAAGCCATAACAAGACCAAAACCAAGACCAGTATTATCCAGAGCAAGACAACGACGACAGGACACAGGCCAGTGGAAACAACGCGCTATCATGCCGGGGAACGGAACTCGCGGCCATTGACTATAGGGTTATGTCCATTCTCCGCGAGCCACTCGATCTTCCTCAGCATGACATTTCTGACGAACACTTTGCGCTCAACATCATCCCTTACTGCGATGACATGCAGCTTCGGAGTCTTTGTAGACCGGTCCGTACTTATGCGGTTTGGATCCGGGATAAGCTCGAGGATACAAGTCATGTCTTCCTCTACCAACGGCTTGGTAGACGCCGAAGACAGCTTGAGTCTCCTCATGAACGCAGACACCTTGGACTGCGATGTGCGAGCCGCTATCCCATTCTGTGTGACGCTGTAGTCGAGTACGGAGAGTGTCTTCAGTGGCTGTGAGGCCTTCTCATCGATGTAAAGCTGTAGCATCGTGTCGTTGAACTGATAGTGAAGCCGTCTCCACTCGGTACCAAGAAGCTTTACCTTGCGATACTTGAGCCAACCAGAGGCAGCAGCTGAGCGGTATAGTGTCGATGATGTTGGCGTCTGAGCTATTTCCTTGTCCTGCACAGACACCGGGTTTGCCTCCACAACTACCGGGTGATCTTCCGTCACTGTCGCCAATGTCCTCGACGCTCCAAAAGAGTAAGAGCGTTTCAAAATGCTCGCTGGCGGTGACCAGTCGTAGCTTGGGAACTGCCGCGCAGAGTCTAATGATGCACGTAGTGGCGTCATCGGAGCAGTGGCGGAGCGTGATGGCGAAGGTCGAATATCAAGCGACGACCTGACTGTGCGGAAATCCGGTTGGCTGTTGTAGCGTTGCAATTCCGGAGCAGATGGTGGTGGCATAGACGTCTCAAGGCGCGGAAGTTGCTGATGACTAAGTCGTCGTGAGACGCGGACTTTAGGGGGAGTGATCATGGCAACCTCGTAGTCAGGAGGTAACGTCTGCGGCAAAGCGCTGGCAGGAATGATGTTCTGCAGATAGGTAGAGACGCCTTCTCGCGGCGGACGTCTCCCTAGACGCATCAGATCGACAGACCGAGCCGAGCATGGTGACAAGGGTGACGCTGGCTGTTCTTCGGGGTTCAGCTTGGTCTTCCTGAAGACGGTGGAGCCGTTTGCCTCCATCTCGTACGAGATGTTGCCGCAAAAGCCTTTCTCGATTATCTGGCCAGTCTTTGTGAACATGTCGCGGATTAGTTCCTCTCGCTCAATGTTCTCTTGACAGTGTTCTCCATCCTCGCACCAGTGGTACGGCGGAATATAGACATGATAGCCAACGAAATCCGAGGTCAGTACTGGTATGCTACCTCCTTGCTCCTTTTGTCCTTGCCCTTGACGGAAGCTCGCAGCGGCAGCCGAAAAGCTTGGATCTTGCAGCCAGTTCGCAGTGCGCAGCGGGTCATCCGAGACTGAAGATAGCCGCTGGCTTTGGATCCGGGGCGAGTTCCTCGAGTGTTGTCCAGATCCTGGTCTTGGCGTAGGTGCAGTGCTCCTCAGTCCCTGCCAGATAAATTATAAGTAATGTTCTGTGTCTAGCTGGATCTTTTCGACTTACCGCTACTGGTGTGCTCGGCCGCGACAAGCTTTGCGTTGTAGTTACGAAGAGTCTGCCGCCATCCTGCGGACCAATCAGACTACGACACAGAAAACGTATATATATATAAGGAAGTAAAACTTACTGCGTTCATGACACTGGGTGTCTCATGTACTTGTACTCCTGTACGGCTCAAATCAAATGATTCGGAATCAGAAAATTCGGTGCCTTCGGACGTAGGAGTCACTGGTGTATCAGGTACACTACTTGCCGTTGCTGCCTCGTTCACCGTAATCTGGTGCAGGTCGAGCCTAGATGGCGATGTCTGTGCATACAGCCGATGCATGTCTGAGGAGAGGGGTAAAAGGCGGTGAAGATAGAGAATTGGAAAAAAATGGTACATATGTACTTCTTCCAACTACTCTTCCACTCCCTTCCAAAAGACGCAAAGCACTGCAGAATGAAAACTGCAGGAGTCAAGAAGATATATCATAGCTGTTCGCTAGGTGAATATCTCGCTTGTCCAACACCAGCCATCTCAAGGACCTCTGTGCTGCTTTGCTAATGCTGTAGCACTCTGTAAATATGGAGTAGCAAGGTCCAAAATGCAGCTAGTGAATTCGATAGAAGGTGAATGTCGTTTCGTCCTACTCAAAAAGCCCACCTGCTCAAGAAGGGCACCTCGTGCCGGATTGAAGCCCGTGATCTCGAGTATTGCTCGAGTCCAGGCTAAGGCAAGTCCATGCGATATAGGATAATGGCCTAGCTATCTTTGGAAGAACATCAGGCGGGCTATATTGCAGAGTTTGGGACTGTGAGATGCTGTGAGTTGGCGCCGTGTAACAGCATGACTCGACTCGAGTACCCTCAGTGACGCGCAATGCTCCCATGCGCTGTAGGTCATGGAAAGTATCCTAGAACTCCTTATGTTCACGAGAAGGAATATATATAACTGTATGATTGATCAAGAGGAAGTCTTGATGAGAATTTCGGCGAAAAGGGGTCGAGACAAAGAATTGGAAAACCAACAACATCCTGTGTAACCATAAGATACCTCGAGGAATGTACTGTACCTAAGACACGGCTAGGCGGTCCGTCGATGCAGAAGATAGCCCGGCTGATGTCTCATGTTTCAAGCTTTACCGCGTAGCACAAATTTCGATAGGCCATGGAAGATGCCGTCGATTCAACGAACATGAAAGCTCGAGTCCACTGTTGCTTGTAGTCAAAGCACGAGCTTTCATTGGTACAAGCAGCCCGTGCATACCTGCTGCCCGTTATCAGCAGTCTACATGTACTTGTAGCTTGTAGAGTTCGCGCTTCAGCCTTGATCAACGTGCATACTACCGCTCCACGAGGACTAACACTACATAGTATTCCAATTACTGTCGAGAAGACTACAGCATGCAGGTCATTGTCCTTGAATTGGGATCTTGCCCACTTCTGGGTTCTTTGTGCTCACTCGTGACCGATGGCGCCTTTATTGGCACAACGTGATGACGATGCCAAATGTGACTATGATGGTGAATGCAGATTATGAAACCAAGCCTACAAAGACAGCACCCAATAGTTGTTCCTCTTTGGTTCTCGGCCACATCCAGAATAAGCCTAGATCATCCTGAGCGAAGACGATGCGCTGTACAAAGATGTACCAAAAGGATGAATGGAAGATAGCACCGGCGCTAAAGGTGATTATTTTTGGCTCTTGTCTGTAGCACAATAGACGTTTCAGGCTCATGTAGCCGGTGACGTGCGTGCCCAAGCTATAATCTCCCACGTGAAACATCTCGAATGTGTTGTGACAGGTCAAATGCCGATGCACGAGCGAATGATGTTATACATAGCCTGCTCGCTTTAGGTCAGATATTGGTAGACTGCACCAGGAATAGAATCAAGCCCAGGTAACACATGTCTCTTTGCCACTTCTGTGTAGCAAAGCCAATATATAACAATACTCGAGCCCGAGCTTGATATTGTGTTTCATATCTCAATAATCTTCCTCATCATTCACCTATATCCCCACAGGCAGCGCCGTGTGACGTATCTGTTCAGTTATTATTCTCTGCTTGCCGGCCAAGCTCGTTATTCATCTTCACTCACAATTGTAAATTTTACCAACTATCCAGCCTCCCACTTTTTCGAGCACAGCCGGTCTTCGCTCATCACAAAAGCTTCTTCATCCATAAGTTCTTTCATCAGTCTGCTTTCTTTGTCAAAACACCTGCTCTTTCTTTGGGATACCCGACATTGCAATTTTCCAGCACAAATTCATCAAGTTCTCTTTGTCTCAGCTTCCATCAACAATGACGACCACAAAGAGAAACAACAGGAAGAGCACTGCAGCTCTTGCTTCAAAGCCGACGCGTTCAACAAAGACCGCAAAGCACTCTGACGACTCTTGCACTTCAGGTGGCTCCGGTACACCTTTCAAGCGCTCTCGCAGTGGGTGTTACACCTGTCGCGTCAGGCGTAAGAAGTGCGACGAGAGCCACGGAAAGTGCACTGCTTGCACTCAGTTGAACATTCCATGCGAATGGAAGGAGCCGAAATGGTGGAAGACTGTCGAATCGCGCAAGGCCATGAAGGACCAACTCAAGGAGCTGATCAAGCAGACGAGATCAGATCGAAAGCCGAAAAAGATGACAACCGTCTTCGATAGCGCCTACGCTGGTCTTCCAGTCTTCAACAACTACGATCACACCTATGACAGCTTCAATGCCATCAATGGCACCGACCGCTACTACACCCCTGACAACAACCTACACCACAACATGGGCTTCGAGTTCAACAACAGTCAAGCTTTCGACCTCCTCAGCAACAATCATCAGAGCTTCGACCTCATCAACAACAACAACAGCTTCGACTACAGCAACCCCCTCACAACTTACGACTTCAACATCGACGGCTCAGACCCTACACAAATTCCATGCCTCACCCCGGATGCGACACCGGGATATGAGACGCCAGAAGACCTCACATATGACAATTTTGAAGGGTGGGTACACTCCACACCACCTCAAGCCATCTCATTTGAGATGCCTTACGACAGCATCTCCAACGTCAACGTACCAGGATGTCACCTCAACGTAGAGCAACAAATTGAGTACAACACCATGCCGGCACTCTACACACAGCAGAACGTGGACTCCAACAATTATCAGCTATCCACATCCGTTGAGTACCAGTATCAGGATGTTCCAGACCCGTGGGCGTGGGGGGCTCAGATGATTATGGAGGGCACCACTCACACAGCCTCCTACTGAGGTGGACAATGCAGGTGGGAGGCTGGTCCTCTCACTTCATGTCTCATTGAGACGGATGTACGAGACAGTTGAAGTTGACGGCGTTGTTTTGAGACAGTACTCCACAGAGGTGGGTTTTTTGGCAGAAGAATATGAGGACAATCTCATCTCCCAAATTGTAGAGAATTGAGATTTTTGATGGTCAACTATTCCTCTCATTGTTTGTGACTGATGTGTGGTGCTCCTTTGCCCCTGCCTAGTAGGACTTTGTCTGCCTCGTCGACGACATTGTCATCAGGTTGTCATTGAGATATTAGAAAGATCATAATAACAAGCATTGGTGTGTGGTGCTCCGTCGTCATTTTTTGGTCTGCTTTGAATATCCTCTTCTAGGACATTGCATTCAGACAGCCCTTGAGAAGTTCCAATTCATGAGCCGGTTTATGATAAAAGCAGACAACACTGGCCTTGTCAAAGAAAAGCTTTGAAAACACTGGAGAAGGCTGGAAATGCTTGGTGAGACGCGAGTAGCAGCAGGAAGAATATGGACGTTGAAAATGGGTATAAAGAAATCCATCGAACGTCGGTTCGAAAATTGCTTCGTGATTGATGGTTAGACAACCATAATCACAGATCCCCAAACCTGGGTGACGAAGTTAGGGTACGTTGATAATCAACGTAGAATTATCTAAGTAGACAAGCCTCCTAAATCCAAGGGAAGGAGTAAGCAGGAAAAGGATATACAAACTCCCCTTGGGAAGCCCTATTCCAAGAGCCAGTTTGCAAAGTGGATGAGGAGGAGTAGTGCTCTGCTCACCAAGTAATACTACTATCGGAATGAGAGGACATTCTTCTTTCTCAATCGTTGGCGCCGAAGATCAGCCCATGAAGGCCGAATTCGGTCAGTTTCTGTATGTGAAAGGTGGCGCTCCGTTATGCTTTTCCAGTGGTTGCTTCCTCGCTTCAGCCTTCTATATTGCAGTTTGATAATGACCGAACAATATTGAGAAGATATACTGGAGGATGTACAAGGCCTGATAGTAGTCGAGACATTACGGAGTCTGAATGCAAGGGTATAGCAAGATGCTCATAGGCCTGTCAATATATATATGAATGAATTGAGTCTTTTCGTGCAAGTATTGAGGTTCGACTGATACTATTGCTGCTCTCAAACGGAATCGAGTCTTGGCAATAAGTTTCCCCGGCAAAAGTTCGGAAAGTCTTCTTTCCTCTTGCACAAAGAACTCGTCAACTCCACGCACGCTCATTCACACCGATACCCTCCACTCCTCGAGACTCAATCATCGTGCTTTAGATCCTCTTGCCACCGCCACTGCCATTGTGCCATCGAGCACGCCTCCGAGCCTAGCAACTCCCTCACGCGCTTCTGCTCAAAACGCAACATTCGCGCCGTCAGGTTGAGATCACATCCCACGAACCCTTTTGATGGCAGCCTTTGGCTACAACGCGTCCGATGAAGAGCTTGCACAGTTGGAGCAGCTCAGGCAAGAATTAGTACGACATTCCCACAATCTCAGGCTGTTCTGCTTCAAGGTCTGACACTTTTTAGCTTCAAGATGTCGATAACGTCGAGCTATGGGAAAAGGTGGTACAAAAGGCCGAGTCACTGGAGGGTGGTCTCACGCGCAACTCGAACCCTGCTTCACTCACCGCAATGAGAGATGTCTACGACCAATTCCTCGCCAAGTTCCCACTGTTCTTTGGCTACTGGAGAAAGTACGCCGAGATGGAGTTCAACATTGCTGGCACAGAGGCTGCAGAATACGTGTGTACCAATGATTACGCTTCAGCGATCAACGCTTGCTAAGACTAGTCGCAGATATACGAGCGTGGTATTGCGAGCATATCCAATTCTGTCGACCTCTGGGTTGCTTACTGTTCATTCCGAGCTGAGACGAATCACGAACCGAAGATCGTTCGAGAGTAAGTATAATGGACTCCCTTCCCTCTTCCATGATGTACACATTTCACTACACAGTAGCTCTACTACGCGTCCTGCATTACGTCAGCAACTCGAGAAAGATCATGGTCACTTTTGACTTGTGGTCACTCATTAGCGCTGTTGCGGCAAATACAACACCTGCCGGTATCGTCGTCTCGTCAAGATTGGCTTCCTAGCTGTAACGATGTCGAGCTCGAAAATCATCGTTGAGCAAAAGCACTACACAATCAACGTTCTTGGTCCTCGAACGACTTGTTTCCTCTACACACAATGTTTGCTTCCACCTTCCCATCCCCGAACTTCCTTTATGTTTCATCAACGTTCTGTCATTGCTAACCATATTCAACAGACTCTTCGAACGAGCAGCAAACTGTGTTGGATATGATTTCATGGCTCATCCTTTCTGGGACAAGTATCTGGAGTACGAAGAACGATTCGAAGCGTCAAGCGACCGTATTTTTGCCATTCTTGCTCGCATCGTTGACATCCCACTGTATCACTTTGGTCGCTATCATGAACGCTTTCGATTGATCGCTCAGTCACAACCATTAACTGCAGCAGTCACACCAGAACTTCTTGCTCAACTTCAGGCCGAAGTTGTCGCAGCTAACGGACCAAACACTGATATCGAGTCCCAACTACGTGCTCGTGTTGATGCGCATCATCTACAAAACTACCAGAAAATTCAGACCGAGACTGCCGAGCGCTGGAATTTTGAACAGCTGATCAAAAGACCATACTTCCACGTCACAGAGCTAGACGACGAACAAATGGAGAACTGGAGGAAGTATCTTGACTTTGAGGAGGGCAAAGGCGATTACCAGAGGATTGTGTTCCTGTATGAACGATGCCTTACCACAGCCGCTTACTACGATGAATTTTGGTTGAGGTATGCTCGGTGGATGTCAGCCCAATCAGACAAGTCAGAAGACGTTAGGAACATCTACCTACGCGCATGCATCTACGCTCCGATTGCTAAGCCCACCGTGCGCGTCCAATGGGCTCTTCTTGAGGAGATGAGTGGTCGCGCAGAAGTAGCCATGGCCATCTATGCTGCAATACTCGACACAGTGCCTGGAAATGTCGATATTATCAATGCTTGGGCTAACTGTGTGCGTCGTACCAATGGCCTGGATGCAGCAAAGGCAACCTACCATGCACAGCTCGCCAGTGCCGGTATCAATCATCAAACTAAGGCTGTTTTATTGACTGAGCTAGCCCGCCTGGTCTGGAACAGTCATAAGGCAGGAGCAGCAGAAGAAGCTCGCCAGCTCTACCGAAACAACCAAAAGACGTATCAAGATAGTGCATTCTTCTGGGCCAGCTTCTTGGACTTCGAGATCAGTCAACCTACTGAAGCAGAACGACATCATGCTCGCGTTAAGGGAGTTCTCGAGGACATTCGTCACAAGAGCAAGTTGCCGGCCGCAGTGATCAAAGAGCTTGCCCACACATACATGACCTACTTGCTCGCTCAAGGAACAAAGGACGTAGCGAAAGAGTACTTAGCTCTTGATAAGGAGATCAATGGGTGAGTCTTCCTTCTCCTTCTGATGTGGCGATGACTATATTCTGAGTTGCCTTCAGTCGTCACAGCAAAAGTACTCAGCAGCACAGATGAGTCTATATATCCCCATTCCCTTCCCGCTTCCTTTTACATGCTACTACACGACACAACAGTTGCTATTTAGAGGCATACACATTTCAATCGATCGACTTGCATATCAGCAAAGATTGCGGCCTACAACATGACACAGCGAAGACCATGACATACCTGCTTATAAGTCGTATCTACTGTTCCTCTATTTCGACCAACTTTTTACGGTCATGTCGCCCTCGGCAAGGGAACACTCGCTAATATCTCAATAGCCCCGACTCTGTTTCCAATGTTCAATCGAAGAGTGGTGTGGATGTGGTAATGACACAATAGAATGTGCAACAAGATCGGCACCAATGGCTGCAGAATGAGATCTTTCATGACATACACGAATACAGTACATAGCGACAAAGGGCCTCCACGTCAAAAGGTATAGCTTCGTGCGCAATAGGACACATTCCATAGCCTAGTGTCCAGCAATCTACCTTATTACCGTAGTTATTCTCAATTCTTCCCTTTCTCCCATTCCTTTTTCTACACCAGTATCCTCACCGTTTCGAACCTATCCTGTTGCGTACATCTCCGTATGAACCGACACTCCTCCTCCATCGCATCATTTATGTCTCAGACTCAGCCGTGCCTTTTTCCATCGTCAGTCTCATCGCCAGTCTCATCGCCAGTGTCATTGCCAGTCTCATCGCCAGTCTCATCGCCAGTCTCATCGCCAGTGTCATCGTCAGTGTCATCGCCTGGTTCATCGTCGGTCTCATCGTCAGTCTCATCGTCTGTCTCTTCCAGCCACACATACAGTCATCACCATGACCATGAGGTGTTCCCAGCCATCATTATCTTGAAACGACCTAATCATAGTCATTCTCGAAGCCAGCCAAGTCATTTTCAGTGTCAGGCTTCTCAGCCGATGAACCAAGTCCGTGATTGGTGATAGGTCTGTGAGGAGTTGAAGGACTGGCGACATCATCATCGCCCCTGAGTCGGCGAAATTCTCCTCGAACCCGAGTGGAACACACACATACTAGGTGTCGTTGGTGTTCTCTTGTAGCTTCCTCTGCGATTATCTCCGGCATTACCGTGTTACCGGTGGCATCGTGTGCGGCCTTTTCCGCCCATGCCTTGCTTCTGGTTGGTACTTCAAGCGTTCCCGTGCCTCTATTACAGCTGTCAGCCATGCCTTCTACCGCCATTTCCCATTCAATATACCGTCGCTGGTGTACATTTTACTCCAAGTAGAATTCGACATTGTTGCGTGTTAACTTCAAGCTGAACGACTGCAAAGCACAGTGTTCATAAGACTAGACGTGATGAACTATCATTGAGCTCATGTTTCATTCAGTCCGTAGCACGACATATCGTATAGCAACACGGGTCGCCTTATTGCTGATGTCGGGTCGTTGAATCTCTCAGTCAAGTGGCCCCTCTGCTTCTGACTGAGAGACAAGAACATCATCTCGCTGTCTACCAGCAGAGTCCTTAGGACGAAATTTGAGAAGTACCAGGCTACTGCTGACATAGCTTTCGGTTGATGCAGAAGCTAAAGCGATATGTCCTTCACTGCGAATTTGTGCGAACAGCATAAGTTGGAGGTGGGTCTTGCCAGTGCCGCCAGGACCATGAAGAATAAATGTGGTGCCATTGTAATCTCGGACTGCCTTCATTACAGTATCAAAGTCTCTGCGCTGATCTGCGTTTAAAGTAGGAAGACCTCGTGCAAATTGTTACTGAAGGTCTGCCTGATCACAAAGCAGCTTCTGATGCTCATACTTTGCTGGTGCCAGCTCATCAAAGACTCCAATCTGTAGCCTGTACGAAGACTAGCCATAATTGCAACGCCACAGATCTTACTTGTACCGCCCTCGTTCTGTTTGACTTGTTGTCGAAGCTCTCTACTCTGGTCACAAGCCGGCCGTTGAGCTGTCGGACGTGCACTTTCGGAGGCGTCAGCGGCGACCACATGGCACGGAGCACAAGCGCGGTGATGAAGGACCTCTGGAAAGTCTTGATTTGCACATAATACTCGTCTACCACAATAAAGACAGCTGTGTATCTAGTCGATGTCTGTCCAACGTTGTAACTGTACAACAGCTGGAGTATGTCTTCCTACTGATTTTGTATATTGACCAAGTCGATGGCCCTGCAGCTTGATTTGACGATATGTTTCACTCTTTAACTAGGTCGCATCGCGCTCCATGTAACGTCAAAGACATACTGTGTCGAAGAACGCGGCTATAGCCTGACGCAGTTGCAGCTTGTGCCTGATGTTGTTGCGGTCGAGTGTTTGCTGGAAAACAGACCCTGACACATTGGTTTGCTGTGAAAGACCAGTAGCCTGCTATACTGGTGAGTCATCTGCTGAAAGCGACGAAAGATCTGACGACGAAGAGGTAGGTTCATTATAAGCATACCTTCACACTAACACACCAACAAACAAACTTCTGGGTCTTGCTTATCACAACGAGTGCAAGACCGCCACGTGCTTTATATATAAGATCAGTTCGAGGCCACCACGACCTCGTACTGTTACTCTTCCACTATTTTCATGACCTCCGAGTGTTCCTTGTGCGCTTCCACCACGGCTGCTGCCTTGACCAGCACTCTAATCACTTCTGTAAGTACCAGAACTGCGAGCTCCCAGAACGTCTCCATGCTCAAATCTAGCAGAACTTGTAAGAGTTTTCCAGCACGGATGAGTCGAATGCTTTGCTAGCAGCCATGGTCGATGCGGTTGTCCCGGTCTCTGCCAGCAGATAACTTGGTGAGAGTCTCTCTTTGCCAGGCGAGCAGACCTGTGTCGGTGTAGGCGTTGTGATTGCCGTAATGCTAAAGCATCCTTTCGCGTGATGCTGACTCACTTGAGGTTAAGAGCTTGGTTGGGTGTGGCTGCTTACTGGAGCCTGCGAAGCCGACTGCGCTTTCCGAAAGCCGCTATGCAAAAGGTAAATTTGGCTTGTAAAGAGTTGGCTATTGAAGTTATAGCCATCAAATTCCGTCTCATTCGGAATGACCAGCTGCCATGTGCCCAAGCACTAAACTAACATGTCTTTCGCCTGCGAGTCGTCAGAAATCTGTTCCCAGAACCTTCACAACCACCAGGATGGACAACAGCAGCAACGCAATGATGCGCCCAAACAGCCGCAAAGTAGTTGGTGTTTGTCTTTGTCAAGTTGACTGGTCTTCCAGAAGCAAAGTCTAAGACACCCTGACTGATACGAAGTTGCGCATCAGGAAGACTGATTAAGATTTGAGTGTTGGCATTCTTAAACGTAGTGGGAAGGAGGAGGCCGGGGTTCAGATGGTCCTCAACCATGCAGCTAAACATTGAGATGAGCCTATGCTGAACGTATGCGAAAGACATCTTCAACTTACATCAACGGAAATGCTTTTGAAATGACCGATGGAGGGTTTGGGAATGTATCTGCGTCTATTTCAAGTCAGTGACATGTTGAACATATGTTCAAGTGAGACTTACGTGGAACTGTACCGCGACGCGCTGCTGGCATCGTCGGATTGGCAAGAGTGATTGGCCCTACCTTGTTGCACACACAATGTCTGGGGCGTCTTCCAGCACATACTGCCTTAGCTCATCTGGATCAGTCCCACCAATTGCACAAACCACAATAGGTTTTTTGACACCCGCGGGGACCACCTTGAGTTGGTCCAGGCACAGCATGACAATTGACATATCCGCCAGTGAAGATTGTGGTCGAGAGAACCACAAGCAAGCTCTCGAAGCGTACGTATCGCCGACTGCACATTTACTTTCTTTTGTTATATATATATATATGTTTTAATGTTGAGTTTCCACTCAACGACCTACTCAGAAGCAATCGGTGATTTCTCGACGTCGTTCATGAGTTTGATCGTTTTGGCAGAGTCCTTTCATAGATTGTCCTGTGGGATGGCATGCTCGAGCATGTCGTAGGCTCTCGGGAAACCCGTGGCGGGTAACCTTGCCCGGAAGCGTGTGACTGGTCTCATGGTCGGCGCTGTGGCTACAGCTGGCTGCCTGGTTTGAGGGCGTGTATTCGAGGATGGTTATGCGAAGAACTTCGAAGGCAAGGTGTGAGGTATTTTCCGTAAGTCTTCTTGAGAGTATGTGCGAGAGTAACCCAGTTGCTTTTAGAGGTACGGTTTGACGTGATAGATCTATTTCGTCTGCTGGGATTTCAAGAACACAAATGACGCTACTCCAGGCTTCGGTGCCACAACCCGAGCCATGGCCTCTCCTCCAAAGCTCCAAACCCCTCCTGGCACTCCAAGCGGGAAGAAGCAGAAGCTCACGCCTGTAAAGGCAGAGGCTACATCCTCTAAGGGTCCTACCACACCCATCAAGGACGTCGAAGTCTGTCTGAGCTTCCAGTTGGGGTCGTCTTCGTGTAGTTGTACTTGGCGCTCTAGCTCAGCGTTTTGCCTTTGGGCTGAGACTCGTTGTTCTGCGTACTCTTCGGCTTCTTGTTGCTCTCTTATAGCTCTTTGTTATGCCCACTCGTCGTCGACTTCAGGACTTGCTTGTGGTCGTGGAGATGGTACAGGCAGATGGTGTGGTTGTATGTTCTATTCTGCCTTGTCAGATTCGTCCGAGTCTTTAAGGATCCACTTTCTCCACTCCTCGTATCTTGTAGAGCGATCCCAAGCTCTTCTGCTTCGGCAACGTGAAGCCGAGGGACATGATCCCCGAGAGCAGCTCCGCCATGCAAGCTACATGAGGAGTGCGAATCGCGTGAGATAGACGACCTGACTGTCTTTTGGTGGTTGCTTCCGCCTCTTTCCGGTAAGAGTGTTTTTCTTGGTTTACGAAGACAATCTGGGACTAAGAGTCTTGGAGCGGCTGAGCCGTGCCTCATTCAGACGAGCGAAGTCGGCAGTCTCAGTAAGAAAGCTAGCTGCGTCGTACTTCCTTGAAGTCCACGCTCTTAAGACTCGGTAACCGAAATCGTCTCGCATTTTCGTCGTCAACAGAAGGTTCTTAATTTTGCGATGCGGACCATTGGCAGACCGAGGAAGGACTCAAGACCGTTTGTTTGGCAGGAAATGACAACGACATTGAGAAACAGTGTCGCCCAAGGTATAGTAGCAAGAGTCGTAACTGATGCTGCATTTGGGTTGAGACCTGGAATGAATGGGGGCATTGCAGCCAGGCAGTGATGTGCCCGTCTCCAGCCAAGCGGTCTAGGTATAGTGCCAATAGCAATCGTCACTGCTTGGACTAGCATAGAATACAGCTTTGTTACGGTTGACTGCTGCGTACGCGTTGAGGTGGACAGCAGCAAAGTTCGTCTGATCCGATATATCAAGGTGACGGACGCTAACGTCGGTGTGCACTGAGGTGTCAACCATATGGAGGAATCCATCGGCTGGTTGTGTAACATGATTGATGGGATCCACTCGTGCAGATGTGGTAACTTTGTCATCCGCATTGGTGTTAGAATGAGCGACTACCAAGACTTGAGACTTCAAGCATTTAGGTTATGACTTCTCTTAGCTGCATTGCCGACGATATATGGCACAAAGCAGCGGCACAGAAGTGAGACGTCTCCACCACCGGTGACAACATGAGCAAGCTTCATTTCGAAAGTAGACTGCACTGCTGATAACTCCTTACCGTTGAGAGGTATTGACAGTGTACCGAGAACAGCATGAATCAGAGTAGCCTTTTCTTTATCATCTCTAGGAAGGTCATAGTAGAAGGTTCTGGGAGTGATTTTTGCTAAGTCGTTATCGAGGAGAAGCCTTGCCACATCTTCGCCTTCTGGCGTGAGTATCTTCTTCTCGACGGAACTCCTGGCCAGCAGGGGCACACATGGGAGGTCGACTGGCCTGTTGGTGCTGACAGATCCACTAAGTCGAACTCGTCTGTTGTGCTGATTCGAAAATGAAGCCGTGCTTGAGGTGACTCAACATCAATCACGTTCGTAGGAGGCCTGGGGCTGTACATTCCAGGTAGATTCGAAGTAACCTGCATTGTAGGTGATTGCTGGTATGTGGATGGTGTTTGCTGAAAAGTGGGTGTTGTGTAGTTCGGGTAATTAGGTAGAAGGGGCAGTTGTGATCTATTAGCCTTCGCCCTTTGTGGGGCAAACTGAGCGGTTTCGTGGTTGTAAGATGGAGGGCACAAGCTCAGGAGTCGTGTCAGGCTTGAGCTTTTGTGGTGAGACTGACGGTTTCGCTCTATCTCTTGTACTCCATTCGTGGTCTGGAGCTCGAGGTGCATGGTGCGGACTTCGCGCTGTTGAACTCGGCGTGAGGAGGATAACCAGTCACCGGTCAACCATGACTTCCCCAGATGCTGGCAGATTTTAAGCCAAACCACCTCTCCTGCGTTTCTCGCTCGACGATGGACTGTCATTTGACTAGCTCGACCTTGGCGCAGATATTCGTCTTCGATGTCCTTCCACAAGCGGACAAAGTATCGGATGACTCCAATAGGTATGGCCAAAATCTTCGCTTCGCTCGCCCAGGCTTTGTCTAAGATCTGGCCCAAGGTATGCGTCATGCCACGCCAGGTAGCATCATATGGCCTTACAGGCATCTCGTGAAGGTAGTCCAGAAACTCATTCGAGAAGTAGGAAGATTGAGACCTGTACTATCAACCTTGAAGATAGGATTAATACTCGAATATCCGAGGTCGTGTCAAATGTGTCGCGAATGTCCTCGCCCTAATTGCTGCTAAGTCTGCCGTTGAAGACTATAGCTTCGTAGCTATTAGCCTGACACGCAGCAGCGGCAGCATCTAGGCATTTGAGGGAGCCTGCCACAATAGCACGGTAGTCCTCACTTTTCGAAAGACATGCTCTCGACTCTTCGACCATTGCGTTAAAGTTCGTAGAGTGCCATTTGTTTTCAGCAACGAGCTTCTCTTTGAATTCATCCCTCATCTTCTTAAGCCTGGATTCGTTCACCTTTGCATCTCCGAATGTCAAAACCAGTAGCAAAAAGTGGCAAAACTCGAACCGCCTCAGCGGCCACCATGAGAAACCCTCGCGGGTTTTTGGACAGTGTTGAATTCTAAGGATAGCCGGCCGAAGCTGTTAAGGGCTAATTGCAGTGGAAGACCCTATTCAAAGTAGAAGGCCGCCACAACCAATAGACCACGGACGATCTTTTGTCATTGGTGAAAGAGATTCTGAATTGACTGTATATGAAGGTAATATTATGTCGAATGAAGTGTGCACGAAGTCTGAAGCGCGAAGTCTCCTCTGTTTGAGACATTTGATCTAAACTGACCGAGAACCTTGATTGGAGCCGAAGTAGTGTTGTCGTGCGGAGTGATGCTGAAAGACTGGTCAGATGCACGAGTCCTTGCACCGACAGTCTCTATTGAAGTTCTGAATGGACTATGCTTGCTGAGCTTGCTTGCAATCATGTACAAGGGACTGCGGCCAGCATGGGAGAGCATAAAGGGTATACCGACGTGGGCGACAGAACACATACGCTGCAACTACATTGTTGCCTCATCAAACTGGAAGCGGCCTCTTCTTCGACTTTCGGCAGCCTCGCCAGCTCTCGTTGTGCCCAGTCTATTTCACGTCTCACAAAATCGACCCTGTCCTCCCTGATCTCCCTCGACTCCCCGTGTCTGAGACTGAGAATGTCAGTGTCAGTATTCACGGTTTGTAGGACTTCTCGGTAAGACCTACCCTGATGCCGAACATCCTCATAGCCCATTCACCCCATTCAAGGCATGTGCCACAGTATCCAGAAGTTGTATTAAACACCGCAACATGCTTGTTGCAGCAAAGACATGAGTGGGCTATCACCCGAATTAGTGTCGATGATACAGAGGAGAGGACAGACTACTCACTGACGCCCATTGCAACGATGTTTAGGGTGATCCAGATGATGTCTTGGCTGAAGACAAGGAGGCGATCTGATGATTGAGGATGACGCTTCAGCAGCAGCTCGAGGATCTGGAGCAGGACGAGAGGTATGTTGGAGGATTGTAGCTAGTATGTCCACATGGCGTTGGTGCCGACGAGAAGGTAGACCTGCGAAGCGTCCGCCGAGGAGGCTGTAGTGGCGGTTTGGTGGCTCCTTCATGAACTGGTAGCGCTGCCAGTCCAAGTTGAGGACCAATTTCTTGACGGCCCTATTGACTATTAGGAAACCCCAGCATAAGATCAGCATATGTGGAACCAACAGCATGACCTTTGACTTCTCCTCTTAGCCGACCTGCGCAGTCGCGGCGCCGACACTGTGGCATACAGCTAGATAACATCAGCATAGCCTCAACGTATGTTCAGCAGCCTTCTTACCAGCTCTAGTGTGCTGCAGCCCGATGTGACGGGTGAGGCCGATGTTGTTGACGAAGGTTTCGCCGCAGAGGAGGCCGGGGTTCAGATCGACACACGCCTTCCTCTTCACGTCCTCAATAGTGAACATCTGACCAAGCTACCGACCTGTATACCTATGAGCGTAAGAAAAACGAAGCGCCACCCAGACATCACCCCATCGTGCCTCTATCTCGTCTTCGGGCAGACCCCTGCTCTCCAGCATCCTTCTGATTACCCCATGTCTGGGTCGGAACACCGCGGCTCTTTGAATGACCCAGGCCCCAGCACTCACGTACCTTCCATCAGCGGCGGGTGCATAAATCAGAACCTGTTGCGAAGGCAGGCCAGCTTGAAGAACCACATGCCCTGATTCTTCGAGTGGCAACTCCCAGTCTCCTTGCCAGACCCTGCTGGGTTCCTCTTGGTAATTGGTGAGACCCAGCATGTCGAGGTTGCTACTTGTGAAGACGGTTTGATCTTCGAGCCATGGAGCCTCCTGGCCATGAAGTATGGTGATGAACCACAGTCGTCGATTGGGATCACCTGTCAGGTTGACAAATTGGAAGTTGCCAAAGTCCGTACGGCCGTACCTTCGATGTAGCTCACTGAGGCTGAATGTTCCAAGCGGGTGTGATGGAGCAGGACCGGGAGTGCCAGCTAGGGCTGGAGCTTGGGCTTGCTGCGCGGGCCGAGGAGTAGCTTGAGCCTGCTGGGTGGGTGGTCCGCCGTGCAGAGCCAGGGTTATTCCAGCTGGAGCAGTGTGGTCTCCTCTGCCACCAATGATTGGGAGCTGGAAAGGCTGTCTGCAAAGAAAGTTAGTACAATGACCCTTGTGAGCAGTACTGTGCATCGAAAAGATTGAGAAAGTCAGTGCTGAGAAGTCCAAAGGATTTCGCAGGCGAATGACAGAGTGCCGATGCCGACCATATCCCATGGAGATGATATCGGGAAAGGAAGAGGAAATCAAGACGATGATGCAGTGTGAGGGAGTGCGTTAGATGTGAAAACTTACCCTTGCTGGTATCCAGACATCTTGTTGTTCTGTTCTGCTGCTGTTTTTCCTAGCTTGGGACGTTGCGAAGAGTGATGCGTGAAGAGTCGACTCGTTGCAAAATAACCCAGAAAGTTATACAGAAGCAGAAGGAAGAAGACCAGACCACGGAGATGGGTGAAGTATATATAAAAGAGGTTGTCACTGAGTTCGCTGAGTGCCCACAACAGTAGGCAGTAGTGAATGCCATCGAAAATGGTGAGAGGAGTTGTGAGCGCCGAAGCTAATGAACTCTGGTGATCGTACTGCATTCATCTTGTCGAGGCTCAATAGGTGGCGAGAGTGGTGAATGCAGTCCTAAGCGCCGGCGTCGTTCAGTGGCATGATTCGCTATTCTGCTGGAGTGAGAGCTATTTTCGACTGTGTAATAGTGTCAATAGGTGGCAATGGTGGTGAATGACGATCGAGCGCTAGCGTTGTTTGGACGCAGTGTCCATCTTGCAAATAGAGGTGAATGACGGTGTAGGTGAAAGAAGTCGCTAGCGACACAGTGCTGCAGCAAAGACAGGTTAGCTTGTGTTTTTGTTTCTCAATCTGAATGCTCACCTTAAGTATCGCATTCACCCTTGTCTCAAAAAGCACCAGTATTGGTAGTAGCACAATGACACTCATCATGATGTTCATAATTAGCATACACGACATCTATGTGCCTGATGAATGACAGATAACATCGTAACATCGTAACATCGTAACATCAGCCGGTCCGATAGCACATGGGAGTGTTGGCAAGTCCAGCAAAGGAATGGCTTTTTGATCGTTCGTATTGTTGTCGCTTTCAGTAAAGCTTCAGAAGACCAGTATAGGGCTTCTCATGCGGTATTTCCAGTTATGGAATACATAGTGAAAGCCTCATGAATGACGACAAGAAACTAATCAAGGCGCCATTATCGTGTTGAGACGAAATAGGGAGAAGAAGGAGTGAGAAAAAGGCTTTGGGAAAGTATGGAGTACAGAATGGTTTCGTTCAGGTTCAGGTGAGACATATTGAAGATCAGGTGGGATGATATTTGCGGATGAGAAAGAAGAAGAGCAGGAGCAGTGAGGCAGTGTTTGTCTACGAATGTAAGATGAGTTTGATGAGTTTGGTTTGCTGCTTGAGCAATGTGCGTTTGCTTTTCTACAGCTGGCGTGCATGGTCACGTGATAGATTGTCGGGAACTCGGACGAATGATATAGCGAGAGTAGTTAGCAAACGAAGCTCCAGCAGTATCAGTATGTCATGTATTGCCTACACTATATACAAGTTGAAAGGCGCAACCAATCTATCAACGACTCATCAATAAGTAAAGAACAAGAAATACGGGATATCATAAAGTTCGTCCTCCAAAACTCCCCCAAAAACCAGTTTCCTCACTCATCGATCCAACGCCATCTCACTCATATCCATAGCCTCATTATCTACACTTCCTCCACCACTGATATTCGACCTTCCCTCCATTATGAATCCTTGACTTGCCAACCTCACCACCTTTCTCGGCCTGTCGAGCACTGCCTTGCTCACCAACACCTGAGCCGGGCACACCACAATCTCCTCCTCACCTTCGCCAAGTTCATCTCCTTTCTTAACCACCAAAGGAAAGAGGACCAGCCGCACAGTAGAGTCTCTCTCATCATACTCTTCATTCGAGATAGCTTCAGTCGAATCTTCGTGCTTTGCGCCACTGCGCTCGTTCATCAGACTGGCATTGAAATGTACCTTTCGGACAACGTTGCCATTCTCGTCGTATTCTGGATGTAGAGGTGGGAGCATGATGTATTCAGGTTTTTGTATACGCATCTCAATGCTCAGGCCGACTGCCAGACGAATGATGCGACCGAGTGAGTTAGTCAGCTGTTCCATCAAGTGATCCGGCGGAGGCAGAAGAGTAGAGAGTGTGTTGAGGACTTCTTGGACAACAGCCTCGGTATCCTGTTCTCTCTGCTGAGAGAAGCTTCTTAGACGACTCAGTAGCGTCAATGTCGTAGCACGCCAATTTGCAACTGCTCTGGCTGGACCAACTTCACTTAGTGTTCTTTCAAGCGCTTTCAGCTTCTGTCGCTGCTCACGCTCTAGCCCGAAGAGATAGCGGGTGAAGATGTACTCCCAGATCATTGTCATGACTACACTCATAAACACATCTCGACGTTTGACACGATCTGCCAGATAGACGTCAACGTCGGTGCCATCAAGCATAGCGTTATCGAGTCTTCCTTCGATACGTTCGTCGTGCACGTCATCAGTAAGTCTGCACGGCTTGTTGTCGGAAAACTTTGAGAAACGGACGATCCATTGCTGAATATGTTTGCAGAGTTCCTGGCAGGCACCGTCAAAGTAGTCCTCATCACGATGCTCGAGATAGTCTTCGTTGTGCTGTGATGCAAGGATTTGACGTTGAAGTGCACTGACTTGGGAGGTTGTGCGATCAAGCTCAGCACGAAGAGAGTGAATCTCGAGATCTTTGTCAACTAAAGCGGAAGTGATTTGATTGGCAATGGTGTCTTCTAGTGTTGAGTTCAGACGATTATGTGTTTGACGCAAAGAAGTAAGCTCAGATACTGTTCGCTGATATTGCTCATTAAGTTCTGCATTTTCTGCTTGGAGTGTGCCATATCGTCCATTAGTGTCTTCCGAAAGATTGCGATTCGCAACTTGAAGTTGGTCGTTATGGTCACGTAGCCGGGCAGCTTCTTGCTGTAGCACGGATAGCTTGGCCTTGATTTGAGAGATTTCTACGTCTTTCACTCGAAGAACCTCGTCACGTGACTGAATATTTGACATTTCTCCGAGATTGTCGTTGTCTCTAGAAAGAGTCTCATTTTCGGCAGTCAAATACGCAAGCTTACTTTCCAGATCCAAAATATGCTTGCTCTGCTTACGATAGAGACTAGGTGGTGCTCTTGGTGATGTTCGCGTGTCGCGCCATTCCTCCTGTCAATTGTAAGCAGTGTTTAACGACACGAAACATAACGCATATACTTACGTGCTGTTGGCTCACATCCGACATACGTGAGTTGCCACTTCCTCTGAGAGGATCATAATCTGATGTTTCACGTTTGTTTTGGCTTGTCGTGCTTGTCGTCGTACCAACGTTGGACCCTTCTCCTTGCTGACTCAGCACACGGAGATCGCCGCTCAGCTTCCTGTCTGTCCTCCTCAAGCTAGGCGTGACTGAACGTGATCGATTGTACATGATACTGGCCGTCGGGCTGTAGCGTGCTTGTGTATAGCCAGGTGAAGGTAAAGGACTAATTACTGAACGCGAAGATTGCCTTCGAGTGTTGGCCATTTCCGAAGTCGAAGGTGAAGAAGTCATTCTCTGCTTGGTGATCAGTATAGGTTGTGACACATCTGTGGTCGAAGCACGCATGTATGCTACGAGGCTGTCTCGTGGTGTATCTGATGACGAGAATATACGTCGTGCTGTCTCAGAGGCCGCATGTAATATGCCACTTCTATCGTTGAAACTCTGATCTGGATCTTCTTCAAAGACAGTATCCAGGTGTGGGCTTCTAAGAGCTTCTACAGGCTCAGTAGGCCGTCGTTCAGCGCTCGTGTTGTCGGAACTCCACCGCTTCTCGCTCACGTCGGGAATTGGATTCTGGGAAGCTTTTTCATCAATCGAGTCTTGCTGTACCTGCTTTTCTTGAGGTGCCGACTTCTCCGTCGCAGCACTGTCTTCGGGAATCTCACCTGGGACTGACTCCTGATCTTGTAGATTAGCTGACCAAGACTCCATTGTAAAGTCCTGGGACGGTTCCCATGCAGCCACTTCGTCCTTTCTCGACTTCTTCTTCTTGTTTGGTTTGGTGCTGAAAATAAACTCTTCGGGATCATCTTGGAGATATTTGTGAGAAGCGGGGCGTGAAGACGTTTGCCACAACTGCGAAGGACTTGTAGGAGATGATGATCTGACGTTGATCTCTTCCACTCCTTTGTGGCTCTCCAATGCCCCCGAAGCATCAAGCTGTTTTCGGTCAAAGCCTGCAGCAGCGAGTTGGCTTGAGATAATGTCCTCGAAGGACGCTTCAGGAAGGTCTGCAGGTTTGTCGTCAGACTTTCTACTGACAACAGATCTTTCTTCTAGCCTTGCACTCCGATCCTGTGAGTTCTCCCGACTTCGGCGTCTTCTGCTTACACTGCTAGCTCTTCGCAAAGCCTCTTCTCCGTCACCCTCGAGCGCATCGTGGGATGTTTGTGGGAGAGCATGGAAATTGTCGTCCTGTTCTGCGATCAGCGACGGATTAAATCCTTCGCTTACTAATGTCGTGGCCACCAAGGTATCGAATGTGGGCGCACTCGAAGGCATATCATCTCTAGTCGACGCAGCTTTTCCTGTCTTCTTCTTCGACCTCTTATTCTTCACGATGAAACCAGGCCATACATCCTCGACCTTCCCATCTTCAGGCTGGACAGAGGTGTTCTTATCAAGAGAGACGATAGGAGGAGGAGATGCGGCTATTCCAGGTACATATTCCGGCATGTCTTCTTTAGCAAGCTGAGTGGCTTCCTCTACCTCCATAACCACAGGTCGCTCTGGCCTTATTGTGTTTTCGACTGTGGCGTTGTCATCATGTATACCCGGTACAGGCTCCTCTCCAGCATGAAGCTTATTCATCTCATCTGTCAAGGAGCCTTTCGGTGCTGTCGATGCTATAGAGCCACTTTGATCGGCAGATTCCGTAATAGCTTCTTCTGCAGGATGTACTGCCTGCTCAAAAGCCTCGGCGAACACGTCTAAAGCTTGGTATCTGCCCTTCTTGCCCTTTTTCTTCTTCTTCGACGAAGACGGAAGTGCCCAGTCGTCGGCTCCAGCTGTTGAGACCGGTACTTCGGTCTGATCAAGAGAAGTGAAATTGTTGGTCACGGTTGCTACAACATTGTCAAAAGGTGTTTGATAAACACCATTGGCCACGTCATCGTTTTCCGTCACTCCCAGTTGCTTTGTCGAATTTAGTGATGTGGCTTCCGCAGGAACGACAGGAGCATGGCCTTCAGTCTCTTTCTCAGCAGGCTCGGACACAGACCACCAATATACCTCACGTTCTACTGATTTACTTTTCTTTTTCTTCTTTTTCGAGATCGGCATGGTGGAATAGTCATCATCGTTAACAATGGTTTTGTCGCGCTCAGTCACGTCTGTCACGTCTGTGGGCGGCTCGGAAACCACAACATTTTTGCTAACATCGGCGTTTTCTTCCTGAGAGGCCTCAACAACCTCTTTGGATTGTCTATGGAGGGCGTTGCCCTCTGCTGACTTCGCATCATCGTGTTGCATGTCATCCTCTAGTGGCATTCGGTCCTCGTCACCCTGAGCAGCAATGACATCTGCCACGTTCGCCCATCGATCTACGTAGCTCTCGTTCCAGGGGCGAGATCCCATGGATAGTTTCGGTCGATCGTGCTCGATATCAGGATCACGCTTAATCGGACTATTTGGCTGAGCTTCCGCGTCATCACCACCCTCAGATTTATCACCAATCTGTGTTTCCGAAGGCGGAGGAGCGTTCCGAGATCCAGCATAATCATCCAAATCCACAATTGGTTTCGTATGTGCCAAGTCATTTTGTTGCTCATGAGTGTCAGACGCTTTCGGAACAGCAATAGAGGCTGGTTCCAGGTCTAACGCTTCCGTCTGATCCCTTGACGTTGTATCGTCGTGGGATGCGAGAAGCACTGCCGGCGTCAAGAAGTCCACGAGCTTGCGCACAATGCCATCCTGAGAGGTGGTTTGCTCTTTATGCTTATCCGTCTCATGTTCGTTGATATCAACGGATCTCAATGGATTATCCTGATGCTGCCGAGCATGTTCATTACTGTTAGAGTCATGTGCTGGGACGAGGCTTGGCTCAGGATCAAGCATGGCAACATCTGGTTCGTGTGTCTCAGCAGAAGTAGGCTCAGAAAGCTCAACGAGTGCGGCCTCGGTGCCCGGCGCTTCCTCTCTTGATTTAGTACTTAGACGCGCTGAACCCTCAGCAGGAGAAGTTGGTAATGGAGGTACATGATGCTCAGTTTCTTGAGGATCTTCCGGCAGTACTCGGTTGTCAGTGTCCATAATTTCGGGCGCAGGTTCAGATTCAGGTAAAGGTACTAGAGCAGGGTCAATCTCAAGCCAATGGTCAGCCAACGAAGGAGTTCCAGCTCCGGTTACTTGAGAGACAGCTACATCTTCATCTTCATTCCGAGTGCTGTCCAGACTCAGTGTCTCGTTGGGCTGCCGATTGGATGCCATTCCATCGGATTTGATTGCGGGTGTTAGAAGCGATTCTGCCTCTCTATCCTCATTCTTGACTTCAGGCTCCGGGTCCCAGCTGAAGGGCGTGCCACGTGACTTCGCTTTTTTGCCTTTTTTGCCCTTTTTCGTCCTAGTCGGCCATGCGTCCTCAGCCTCATTCACCGGCGTTGAGCTGGGAAGAGACTCGATGGGCAAGTTCTCAGGTTGGTCTTCTACTTGCCGCGAAGACGACCCTTGTGGCTCGGCAATGTCAAATGCAGCTGATGATGTTCTATTCTTCTTGCCCTTCTTGCCTTTCTTGCTGGTAGTTGCCCACTCATCTTCAAGATTGTGGTTAGATGTCAGTGCCACTTGTGGTGCAGGCGACTGCGGCACATTGCGTGTTTCGACAGTAGCTGGCGAAGCCTTAGGTTCGTCATATAAAGGTTGAGACAACTTAGCTTTCTTGCCATTCTTACTTTTCTTGGTCGATGTCGCCCAGTCCTCCTCAATCTCGATCGGAGTTTCGGGAGCTGTGGTCATCTCTGCAGGGCTTGGCGGTGTTTCGGACTGTTCCGGCATCGTAGCAGCTGTTTTACCTTTCTTGGACTTGTTATCTTTCTTAGTCTTGATAGGATAGGCCCATCCGTCATCCGGTGGTGCTTCTATAGCTTCTGACTCTTCTGGAAGAACGACATCTTGGACAGGTTCGGATTCAGCAGCGGCATTAGAACGAGCGGCGTCGATCATTTCCATCGTGTCGTAAGACGTCGACTCGGGTGCTGCTTCGGGCTGAACATCCGTGGTGAGGTATGTATCATTGATATCCTTGGCTCTGCTGGCAGAAAAAGATTCCGGATCTCCCAAATCTGAGTCCGCGTGAAGCCCTTCTGTTGTATCTAGTCCATCGATTTCGGTCAAGGCTGGCACGTCGGCTCTGGGAAGCTGTTTCTCGTGGCTTTGTTCCTCTTCGACATACGACTTTCTGCCCTTCTTGCCTTTCTTGTCTTTCTTCTTCTTAGTAATGAAAGACCCGGACCATGTATCTTCAGGTTCAATAGACTGATGGGCAATGATTTCGGACGGCGGAGGTATCTCTCGCTCGAGAAACTCCATGCGGCGGGCCGTAACATCGTCGGCGGTAATCTCCTGGGTGTCCGAGCTAGGCAAAGCTTTCGTAGCGAGATCATTTCCTGTTTCGTCCGCGATCGCTGGTTCCGAAACAGCACGATTTATTTTGCCTTTCTTGCCTTTCTTCGCCTTGATTGGGAATGCCCATTCATCACCTTTTGCTTCTGTCAGAAGCGTTGTAGAAGGTTTTGTGTTTGTAGCATGCAAAATATCAACAGCGTCGTTGTCCATATACGTGGATATATCGTCAAGGTCTTTGACCTCCTCCTCATCTGCTTTGGGAAGAGGTAGTAAGACAGGGGGGACATCCTCAAGATCTCTAACCTCCTTCCCATCTGCTTTTGGAAGAGGTAGTAAGACAGGAGAGACATCCTCAAGATCTCTAACCTCCTTCTCATCTGCTTTGGGAAGAGGCCGGAGAACAGGAGAGAGATTCTCAAGATCTTTAACCTCCTCCTCATCTGCTTCGGAAAGAGGCAGGCAAGCGGGATCGAGGTTGATTTCTGGAGCAAATTGGTCGGCCGCCGATGGAACAGTAGTCTCAACGTGCGAAGGCTGCGATGACGACGATTGTAAGTGTGAATCCTTGTCCACGGTCGTGTCGGTCTGTCCTAGGCTCGCTTCGGCGATATCTTTTGTTCCATTCTGTATCCCAGCAAGGGTGCTACCAGTCTGACCTGTCATATCCTCCACATTCGCTAATGACTTAGCTTCTTCGTCGTCTGGTTCAGGTAAGGCGACAACCTTGGGGTCAGTAGGATCCTCCGTGGTTTTTGGTGACTTCATAGTGTCTAATGTGTTATATCGGTCTGGATGAGCAAGTAAAACATCCTCTGGTAGGTTACTGTTTAGTAGGTCCTCATCATCGCTATACGGTAGAGGGACTTCTTCGGGTGACGACTCTTCAATGAGATCCTCACTGCTAGTATAAGGTAGTGGTACAGCCTCCGGCCGGAGCTTTTCTTCCAAATCGTTGTCTATAGATCCTAGTAGAGGCACCGCAGTAGGCTGCAGAAGATGTTCTTCCAAATCGTCGTCGCTATAGCCTGGCAAAGGCACTCGCTCAGGCCGGAGCTTTTCTTCCAGATCATCGTCCTTAGATTTTGGTAGCGGAACTTCGGCCGGCTGCAGAGGCTTCTCTTTTGAATCGTCGTCATTGAATCCTGGTGAAGGCACTTTAGCAGGTTCTAGCAGTTCCACTATCTCTTGACCGTTATCATCAGGCAAAGCAATATTCTCTAGCTGGAGCTCCACTTTCAAATCGTCGTCTTCACACCGCGGCAGAGGCACTTCAGCAGGCTGCAGCTGATCCAATATTGCTCGACTGTCATCCTCAGGCAAAGCAATATTCTCAGGCTGTAAATCGTGCGCAGTCACGCTACTGTGGCGAGGGACACCCTTGTTATCACCCGCATCCTGTCCAGAAGTCGCTGAAAAACATTCGATCTGATCTGCTTGCTTGGCTTGTCTCTTCGCTTTCTTCTTGTCTTTCTTTGACAACTTCCCGCCATGCCAGAATTCCGCATCCATTTCTGTAGGTGATGATGTGCGCGCAGGAATACTAGCTTGTTCCTCGTTGGTTGCCGGTAGGCGCAATTCTGGCGCGAGAGCTAATGTGTCAGATGTTGGTTGAGTAGAGGTAGCATCATCCGTCATGGTTGTCTCGTCACGAGGTATTAAACTTGACTTCTTTGACTTTCTCTTGTCCTTCTTGGATCTGGAAGGTATGGACCAATTTGAATCCAGAGACGGTGGGTCATTCTCAACTATAGCCGCTTCAGATACCCGCGGTGCTTCGGCGGGAGCAAGTTCAGTCTGGGCCAGGTCGATATCTTCGGGCATTGGAGAACGATTGGCTAGCTTCTTGGCCTTCTTCTTCTCCTTGTTCGACAAAGGTCGATTAATTTCAGGCCATATATCGTCAGCTGGCTGCTGTTGCGTCGGATCCGCTGTTCCTAAAGGTATATACAGCTCCGGCTGTGCGCTTCCTTCAGTAGCCTGCTCGGATTGAAGCGACAATTCATTCTGATCAGCTTCCACGGTATGATTTGTCTGCTTTCTAGCCTTTTTCTTATCCTTCTTTGACATTGGCCGTGCTTGCTGAGCCCAACCATCGTCGAGCGCTGATTGGCCCGATTCCAAGTCTCTAATTTCAGACCGCTTATCAAGGTCATCTATAGATTCTGCTCCTTGTGCCAATCCAGATTTCGGGTCGAGCGTAGTGTTTGATTTAGCGGCAGGCTGGACTAGCGTAGTATCAGTAATAGCTGTCTGTGCTCCTTGCTTCCTCGCTCTCTTCTTGTCCTTCTTCGACATCGAACGATTGTATTGCGTCCAAGACTCGTCAACGTCAGGCAAGTCTACGGCTTGAGGATCAACAGACGAGTCAATCTCCTCATGCTCGACTAGCTGAACACTTTCCGACTCTGTAGCGATAGCAGCAGAAGGTTTCGGATCCGAACTTAATGCCATCTGTGATACAGCTGAGGCTGCAGTAGCCACAGCTGCCGAAAGAGTTGGGAAGAAGGAAGATGTCTTTTGTTCCTCAGTCTCTTCAGAACTTTGCGCTTTGCTGGCTCCATCACCGTCGTCAGGGGCATTTGAACCCTTCCTGAAGGCATTTGATTCGAAAGGCGTGACAAATTTTAGGTCATCCTGAGGCGAAAGAACGGAGTCTTCTTCCACCACTTCCTGAGCATGATGTATCATAGTGTCGTCCAACCCAAGATCCAGTTCTGGCACATCTCTGTCTCCATCTGCGGGACCTAGAGCACTAGCCTTCGGAGTAACCTGCTGCGAGTCCAAGAACTCTATATCGTCGTGTTGATGTTTGTCTTCGGGCAAATCAAAGTATCCCCCTTGTACAAAAGGCTTATGCTCATCTACAAATGAGCCGAATGGACTTTGTGCCGCTGATACGAAACCGTCGTCCTCGTCTTTGTCGTCGTTGACGGAAGGAGCACGCGAGCCAACGGTAGAGCCAGGAGTGCTGGATGGTAGTGACGGTAGTGAATCGAAGTTCTCTTCCTCATCGTATTGCATAGTCTTGGTGTTGCGTTCAACGAGATACAAAGGACGAAACTCGTGGTGGATCTTGAATTCGCCGGACGCAGGTCGGGTGCCTTTAGTGCGAGGTGGAGTGTCATTAGCTGGTGGAGACGTAGTGGGAGACGAGCTGGCGATAGCTGTGGCAGGTGAGCTACGCGAGAGACTGGGTGATTGAGCATGTCGGAGGAAGCGAAGTGGGATTGCTGTTGAAGAAGGAGTGGATGGGTATGCTTGAGAGAAGCTGCCTGAAGGAGCAGTCATGCCAGGAGACCGTATGGGGCTATGCAGTGGGATGTTGTAAGGCGAGCCGGGACGTGAAATAGGCAGCGGAATGAGTTCTGGTATTGCGTGAGAGTAGTGTTGGAAGGCAAGATTGGCACTGCGACGACGAGGATCGTCTCGCGATTTCGTCGAAATCGACATCTCATTTGGAGAAGCTAGAGAATTGTGCAAATGTTCGGACGTTGACTGCGTCGCTTCGAGTGATGGTAACAGAGGATTGTGTGAACTGTTCTCTGCTGGTCGTGGTCCCTCAAGCCTCGTAGCACTGGTCGGAGGAGATATACTCCTGATGGGAGGATGTGATTCAGCGACGGGCGATGATGGGAGAGGTATTGAGGCTGGCGGTCCCGCCTCAGCACTTGATTCATGATCAACCTATCTATATTAGACTACTTCTTCGACCGACGACGGGCTTTCCTCACCTTCGACAAGGACCAATCCTCCTCCACTGGCTTATCAGGTGCTTCTGGTTGCACATGTTCCACTTCTTCGTGACCCATTGAAGTAGCTGGATGTGACTGCTCGTCAACGGGTATCGAATCAGAATATGCATTGCCTTCTGTTTCGGGATCCTGATCATCAACAAACCCTCCCGGGGTGTTCCGTTCCACGTCTTCAGCGAACTCATCTTGCATCTTGCTGTCAATACTGTTCGCATTCTCTTGTCCAACACGTTCCGAGTTCTCATTGGCGATAGCGGACTCATAGTCAGCTATTGACTCAGCATAGGGACTTTGATAGTTAGCGTCGCTATTGAGTTCGTGCGCGGAAATATCGGGCACACTTGCTCCATGATTTGCCACTGCTTCACCACGACTTTGTCTAGACGGTGCATGGTTATCTGAATCGACATCTTCTGCGAATTTATCTATATCACGCGGTGCTGAAGTCTCCTGCACGGACGATTCATTCAAAGGTGATGGACGATACTCTCGGCTTTCTTGCTTTTTCTGTTGAACAGCATCAGGTGGTGGTGTAGCAGGTATGACTCGTAACTTTGGCACTATCGAGCCTCTCCTCAGTCGTCCACTAATGTCACTACTTTCACTATCTTCACTGATTACAGCATCAACTCTATGATCGAGCGCAGTCAGCTCTGAATCAAGCTCTGAAGGACGAAAAATCTCGGATTGGGACTGTGATGCATGCTCAGGAGTATAGCGATCCTCAAAGTCTGCAAACATGTCACGCACTGCCTGATTTTGGTGTTTTGCCTCTTGACGCCTCTTCTTCTTGAAATAGTCGGGGTCATCGAGATCATCGTCCAAGATTGGTTCATTAGAAGGACGATGCTCGTCCGCCGAAATAGTCCGGATGTGGAAGTGTTCTGGCTCGACTTGGGAAGGAGCTTTGTCTTCCTTGAAGAAGTTTGGATTGTCAAAGTCGTCATTGAGAATAGCTTCGTCATAGTCACGATGCTGTTCCCTAGTTGGGTCGTTCTGCTGGGCCTGTGGTTCTCGAATATCTGCTGATGAGTCAGCGTCGCTAACGGGTGCGGGTATTGACAAAGACATACCTATCCTAGAAGAGCGCGTCTTCTGATCATCAAGTTCAGGGAAGGGAGCATGAGCATCTTCACTACTTCTACGTGAGTGATGTTGGGCGGTAGTATGCTCTACCTCCTCCGGCCCTACACCTGCGAAACGAACTGAGGGTTTCCGTTCCTTACGCTTGTTGTTACTTGCCAACCCATCATATGTCATTTCTGGTAATGTAGCATCGACTCCGCTATAGCCATCTTTCGGCCGTGCAGTCTCAGAAGGACTTTCGGCTCTTGATGTGTAAGGCACATCCGTACGAAAGAGGCGAGGATTCACGGCAGTATGATAGTCATCGCCTTTGCCAATGGATTGCCTAGAAACACCATATTCTGCTGGCGCACTGTGGATATGGTGCAATGGAGGACGATATTGTTCAGCATATCCTGAAGGCAACCTCCTAGACTCCGCTTCAAACTTTGCTAGGGCTTTTGGGGGAGATACGGGCTGAGGGTGATAGAAGGGCACATCTCGCCTTTGGTCGACTCCACTTCTAGCAGGGCTGGGACTTATAGGTCGAGGATCTAGATCTTGTAGAGCTTGTGCTCGAGCTGCGCCGGCGCCAGAATTGTGCCTGTCTTGAGTATATTGAAACTGGCTGCTACGTGGTTCTTCCTCATATTGAAGATTTTGTCTTTCTCGCCTTCCTGCGTGCCGCTCAGAACTGCGTTCTGTATTGTCTTGTTGATGATGCCGGCTATTATTGTAATTTGTTGAGCTTGAATGCCTTTTAGTCCGTGACTCATCCTCCTCATCTTCATAGTCACCAAATGCTAGTCCAGAGTCAAGGCTAGACGAGCTACTACTCTCCGAAGCAGACTCCCAAGACTGGTCGCTCTGCGAATGGCGACGCGACGATTGATTTCGACGGATCATGTCAGGATGTTGTGCTGCGTTGCTACTACAATTCCGACTAGTTGCAGTCAAAGCAGCGGCGGCCGCACCAAGACCCACTAATGCTTCGGCTGCTGTCGAGGTGCTAGGCTTATAGTGGTCAGCAGCTCGCTTGCGCTTTATCATTTTTCTGTTTTCAACATCGATCTCTATATCGTCATCTCGATAGCGTCGGTTATGGCGTGTGGAGCCCGAAGATGGCGAGAACAAAGAACTGAAAAAGCCAGATACATTATCGCGGCCATCAGAATCTCGCACATTCTCGGAGTGTCTGTCGGTTCTACGGTATTGCCTCTGCTCATCTCTCGTACTAGAATCTCGCTTCGTGGAACGTGATGGTTTTCTTGCTACACCCTGATCCTGGATATCTAACCGACTATCCAGTTCGATGATTCCATACGACGTGTCACTTCTGCGATCACTTGATCTTCTTTCCAATCGAGGACTATGTCTATGACGGGCACTTCTTCGGCGTTGCGTAGATTCCGACTCAGAAGAAGAGCCTGAGTAGCGTTGGTCTTTATCAACTCGATGACTGTGATCTCGATGCATTCTTCTATTATAGCGATGTCTACGAGGAGAATCAACAGGCTGCAAATTCGGGTCAAAGCAATCTCGACAGACTCCAATGTACTCAGTGTATTCCTCCATCTTGCGAACGTCATCATAATCGTTCCACCATTCTGCAAATCTGCGAAGCGCGCCCTTTCTACGAGGCGGAGATTGTCTTGAAGGGCGAGGTCGGTGCGATTGGGAGCCGGACGGCCCAGGATATGATCCGGTAGTGGTCGGGTAGTATTTAAGGCTGTCGTGTTGCGATTGGTGCTGGTCATGCTGATGATGGGAATATTCCGTAGCCGCAAGTCCAGCTGCGCCGATTGCCAAAGGCATCCCATATGAAGAGCCATGCTGAGATTGTGGTCTTGCAGAGTCTAATCCTGGTCTGTCTGATATTGGCACAGGTGGGTAGTGTGGTGGAGGGCCATACTGAGAGTTTGAAGCTTTCACGCGACTGCCCTTCATCCCTCCAGATGAAGCGTGATCGACATCGACTTGCGCATGATCAGTATTATAGAATTCAGCTGCGCTTCCGTTTCCAGTATCTTGTGCTGGATTCGCTACAGCAGAAGCTGGGAGTAGATGTGGTTCAGCCCCAACGATCAAAGGTGTCCCAGGTCTTACTCCAGGCTGATACGCAACAGACTCTCCTTGATCACCATAGTAAGAAGATGCTTCTCCGTGGCTATCGGTTGTGGGTAGGTGAGGTCGATAAGGTATAGCATATTCCATTGGCACCTGACCAGGAAACTGATCCGGCACGTGTGATGGTTGACCTGTAGACTGCATTGTGGCCTGGGAAAGCGAGCGATCTTGAGAGTCTTCCTTTCGATCATTGTATCTGTAGGTCTTGACCGTGGTGCGACGATCATCTTCGTCTCTTCCAGCATCAGATCGGCGACGACTGGACTTGTTGCCTGACCCTCTTCTACTCGACATAGTGTTGTGTTGGGTATTACTTCGATCAAGGCATATTTGCAGAGTGTGTTGTTTGTTTACTGCCGTTGCAGGAAGAAAGATAGCTTGGTTGAGATGTATGAAGTGAACCTTGGTCAGCTTGAGAGATGGCTGGAGAAGTGGAGACAGACCTGAAACGTGAGGGGCTTCAGCTCCGGCTCGTGCTAAGCTTGTTTCAGCCTTGATCGGCGATCTCTCAATGACGATGCTATGTCAACAACAAAATCCTTAACAACACCACTTCGACCAAAGCAATGGCGCATGATCGCGAAGACTCGTCAGATCTATCACCACCTCCTGCTGATGTAGATGCCCAGCTACAGCAATCTTCACCACCAAAGAAACGAAAGCGAGGAGTCAAGGACACCGCGGAGAAATTGTCAAATCCTAAAAGGACGAAGCAGGGTCAGGAGCAAGCAGAAGATAACAAGACCGCGAAAAGCCCAAGAACAAAGAAATCCAAGAAGGAACTCAGGAGTGCTGGTGAGGAAAAAGACACGACCACAGGAAAAACCACAGAAGTGAAAGCAAAACCGAAGCGCACGCGAAAGTCACAACTTAAGACTGAAGATAACCCTGGGAAGGCGCAAGAGGCAGAGACTGAAGAAACCCACAAGCCAAAACGCAAACGCAGGCCCAAAGTCGAGAAGACTCTGAACACAGAAGACGGTGACATCAAAGACACTCCGCCAACGCCAAAGCGCAAACGAAAGACTGCAGAGGAGAAAGCTGCTGAAGCTATGCCTTTAGCTTCGAGAACAACCAACCATCTCTACAACATCGGCGCTCATGTCTCAGCCGCAGGCGGAGTACATAACGCAATTACCAACGCTGTGCATATCGGCGCCAACGCCCTCGCTCTCTTTCTCAAATCTCAAAGGAAGTGGGCGAACCCAGCACTCAAGCCAGAACATAGCAATCTGTTCCGATCCGCATGCACGACACACCAGTACGACGCCGGAAAACACGCTTTACCCCACGGGAGCTACCTCGTCAACCTCGCTCACTCCGACCCAGCACGTAAGGCTCAAGCATACGAATCTTTCCTAGACGATCTCCAACGTTGCGAAGCGCTCGGCATCCGTCTCTACAATTTCCACCCGGGCAACACAGCCAATGCTCCTCGTGCAGATGCAATTGCAAATCTAGCAGCACACATCAATGCCGCGCATGCGGCAACCACAACGGTAACTCTACTTCTCGAAACAATGGCCACCTCGTCAACATCCAACACCCTCGGCGGCCAAGGTTTCACCGATCTCCGCGACACCATCGCTCTTGTGCAAGATAAATCGCGAATCGGAGTATGTCTAGACACCTGTCACGTCTTCGCCGCCGGTCACGATCTACGCACCCCAGAAGCTTTCGCAACAACGATGCAGGAATTCGATCGTGTTGTTGGCGCGGGCTACATAAAGGCACTGCATTTGAACGATTCAAAGGCACCGTTGGCTAGTCATCGTGATTTGCACGCGAATATTGGGACGGGATTCTTGGGTTTGAAAGCATTTCATAATGTTATGAATCACAAAGCCTTTGAAGGACTGCCGATGGTACTGGAGACACCTACAGACGTTCCCAACCCAAAAGCGCAAGGATCGGAAGTGGTCAAATCAGAGGAAGCAGAGGGTTCATCGGAGGACAAGAAGGCAGCGAAAGGTGCAGAGGTCAAAGCGGTCAAAACAGACGACCTTGACCACAAAGAATCACCAAAAGAAGAAGGCAAGAAAGCCACAAAACCCAAAGCCGCCAAGCCTCCACCAAAAACAATAGAAGATCTCAACATGTGGGCGCGCGAAATAAAGCTACTAGAAAGTCTCGTGAGCATGGATGTCAACAGTTCCGAGTTCTTAAGGCTCGAAGCAGAATTAGCGGAAAAAGGAAAGGCAAGTAGAGCGAAGCATTTAGAGCAGTTTGAGCGGAAAGCTGCAGAGGCTGAGAAGAAGGGGCAGAGGGCTACGGAGAAGTTACGAAAGGCGAAAAAGAGGGGTGAAATGGTTGAGCTGCGTGAGGGTGAATTCAGTGACAGCGAGGAGGAGGAGGAGGAGGCAAATGAGAGTGAAGAGGAGGAGAAGAGGGAGAGTCCTGAGCTTCCTGCGTGACTAAGCCAAGGAGTCGTAGCTGTTTCGCCGGACACGTAATTTCTGCTTTGAAAATCAACTAGCTAACGACGCTTTCGTTGCTGTCATTGCTGTATGATATATGGATATATTCTGAAATCAGGGAAACTCGAGAGTGGGTATCATGCCTGTTCTTCCAACGCCTGCTCACCAAACGCCCATGTCCCTAACCAATTGCCCATTGTCCTCCGCAATGTCCGTCTACTCATTTCACTCTTGCTCTTCAAATATACTTCAGCGGCCTCCTGACAACATGCCGTCCCGTCGCAAAAGCAAACGCCCTATCCTTCAACACCTGCTGCTGACTCCTCCGAAAAGCCTCCTGCACATGTTTCAACTGTATCGGACTCCTCTCCTCCCCAGGCACCTCGAAAAGAGGGCACTCCCTCTTCCTCTTCTGCTCCAAACTCAAACCTCCATCCCCACCACCACCACCAACTCCAAGCAACCTCTGCCTCAACTCCTCCTCCGCCTTAACCTTCAACGCCTCCTCCGTCACCGTCTGCACAATCTCAAACGTCAAGAAACCCAACGTATCAACAACGTCATCATTCGGCTTACTATCCGTAACGACGCCGAACCCAGCCCATTCGCGGAACCGCTTACCCTTGCGATACGTAAAACTCGCTTGTCTGCATTCCGAGAAATGGACGTATTCCTCCCTCGTCATGTGTTTCGTGCGCTCATCGGCGTTGCGCAGCCGCTGCAACGTCGCCGTGTTCATCTCCTCTTCCTCCTCATCTTTGGCTTCGTCGTCGTCGTCGCGCTCAGGTAGCGCGACGGCGTAAAAGCTCGCGGCGTCCCATGGTAGCCGCACTTTTTTCTTTTTCGTCTTGCTGGTCACGGCGTCAGTGGGGCCGGAGGGGCCAGAGGGACCGGAGGGATCGTCTGCGCCGCCGGTGAAGTCGCCTGGATCGGCACCACCTTCGTCTGTGCGTGTGTTTTTGCGGACGTCTTTCCAGGAGAGGAAGGATTGTAGGCGGGCGACTTTGGAGCGGTCGTGGCGGATGGTGAAGATTAGGTGGTCGATGGAGAGGGTGCGGACGCCGGCGCGGTTGGCTAGCGCGGTGGCGCGTGTGAGCTGGGGGGTGGGGGGTTAGTGTTGGACGTGCGTGAGACGGTGTGCGTTGGATGAGTGAGCGTACCATTTCGACGACTTGTTGCTGGACTATTTGCTCGATGAGGGTTGTGACTTCGGTGGGTATGTCGCCGGTCTCGCCGGAGACAAACATCATCTGGCGATTGCTTTGCTTAGCTGAATGAAAGAAATGGAGTGAAGAGAGGGGCAGATGATGTATACCTGCTGTATTTCTGTTCGATATTTTGCGCTTTTGTCTGTTATTCGATCCATGGTGAGTAGCAGCAATTAGTGACGATGCTCCAAGAGCACCGAAACGTCAAGAGGCGCAGTCGAAAGAGTCGAAGACTGTTTACGTTCAATGGTGTTTTGGATGTTGTTTCAAAGACGTTGATCACTCCGGAGCCAAGTCCGCCATGCACGGACCACGACTCGCTATTTATCTCCAGTTTCAATTTTGTTTCAGATTTCTCGAACAATTTCAGATCAATCTTAAATCCCGAATATGCTATACCTAGTAGGTCTCGGTCTCGCAGACGAGCGAGACATTACCGTAAAAGGGTTAGAAGTTGTAAAAAGAGCCCAAAGAGTATATCTCGAAGCATATACAGCAATATTACTCGTGGATGTGTCTGTTCTGGTGCGTGAAAGTGACCTGAAATATCTTAGGCATGTTTGGACATAGCAGCTGATGATACCACAAAGTAGGAAGCCTACTATGGTCGTCCCGTTATAGTAGCAGACCGAGAAATGGTCGAGACAGCAAGCGATGACATTTTAGCTGGAGCAGACGAAAAAGACATTGCTTTTCTCGTTGTAGGCGATCCTTTTGGGTAGGTAAACTGCCATCGACATGCTCGATTTGTTCAGATCCTCGAGACTAAGTTCGGCCCTCCAGAGCAACCACACACAGCGACCTCGTCTTACGTGCCCGCGAACTGAGCATTCCAACCCGCACAATCCACAATGCCTCGATCATGAACGCCATTGGCGCAACAGGTCTCCAACTGTACAACTTCGGGCAGACCGTCTCCATGGTTTTCTTCCTCGACAACTGGCGCCCCTCATCCTTCTACGACCGTGTAGCCGAAAACAGGCAAATCGGGCTTCACACCTTAATGCTGCTCGATATCAAGGTAAAGGAGCAATCGCTCGAGAACATGGCGCGAGGGAGGAAGATCTACGAGCCGCCGCGGTATATGACGGTCGCGCAGTGTGCAGAGCAGATGATTGAGACGGAGGAGACGAGGGCGGAAGGTGTGTACACTGCAGACAGCTTGGCAGTAGGTGTGGCGAGGATAGGTGCGGAAGATCAGCTGATTGTAGCTGGAACGCTGAAGGAGTTGACGGAGGTGGATATGGGGAAGCCATTGCATAGTTTGATTTTGCTTGGGAAGAGAGTGCATGATTTGGAGAAGGATTATATTAGAGAGTGGGCGGTTGATCGGAAAGTGTTTGATGAGGTATGGGCAAGAGACTACGAGGGAAAAGCATAAAGCGGTGCATTGTGTTGTGCGCATACCTTTCACAACTTTCGAACATATACTATGCCACCACCTTCTTCCCTTCCAACCTCTCCACTCTTTCCACCATCCATAACCTCACCAAACCTCTCGAGCCCAAGCGCTTCATAGAACTTTCCCGCTGCAGCATTATCTCCCGCCATACCCAAATGCACGCCCTTCACCCCTCTCCCTTTCAACTCCTCAACAAGCACATCCATCAACTTCCTCCCCCACCCCTGCCGTTGACATTCAGACAAAATATCAATATGCAGATGCGCAGGATACTCCTCAAGTAATCTTGGATTCTCCTTATGCAGCATCTCATCCGGATTCCACACCAACGCCCTCAGCGCACCAGCCAGATCCTCACCCCACGACGGCGGCTGACCCTCAGGAGGGTCCATGCCTTGGGTATGGCAGTAAGGAAGGTACGTTGTTTTGTACCATGATACGAAGGCGGCAGTATCTACAACAGATAAAATGTAGCCGATTGCACGACCGGTGCCGTCGTCGATGACAAAGGAGGTGCCCGGAGCTAGGAGGTGGTAGGGACGACACCAGATGTAGGATGCGATATTGAGGATTTGATCACCTCCGGCTTTGAGGTCGGCGTGGGCTGTTTCGCGGAAGATGTGCAGGAGAGGTTCTTTGTCTGATGGGGAAAGAGGACGGATGTATGCCATGTTGAAAGAGTGCTCACGGATCAAGAAGTCACTGCTGTAATACAAGACTGGCACTTGCAAGATCAGGCCACGACGCCCTTGGCGAGATTGACGCCGCAATGAAATTGGGCCTCAAATCACTTCTCCTATTATAATTACCTGACTATATCACCATCTATCATTCTTGATGCGTGGTCCCATAAGAATGAGGATTAAGACTAGTGAGCAGCCCAGCCACAACCCCAATAACTTAATAACTACTTTCGAAATAGACACAGAACCCGGCACATAAGCCCACTCTTCAAAGAGACCATACAATAACACAGCACTAGTAAACTGCGCTTGTACAATCCAGTACAATGCCTCGTCAACTCTTACTCTTTCATCACATAGGCGAGACACGACTACCGCCGTCAGCAGTAGGCACTCTGTAGAGCGTGTATGGCTTGACCCTATGATCGGTGCCAGGATAATAAGTCTATGAGAGAGTTAATACATAATCGTTTCAGCATCACCTCAAAACGTACTGGAGTCCTCCAGAGTTGATTTTCGATAAAGTATAAGTACTTCTCGTTTGAGATCCACATACTATCAGTCCAGCCAATGCGAGGGTCGCGAACATAGGTCGACACTGAGCCGTTGGCAGGATTGAAGACGTTGATGGCGTTTTGCTCGAAACTGCCGGCATAGATGTAGTTGTTGGTATCTTGCATTAATCTGAAGAGGAAGGTCAATAATATTCGTTCTTCCAGAGGGTATAAGGATTAAGTACCCATCACTTGACCCTTTTTGACCATGGTTGACGACTGCAGCTTGTGCTCGCACTTCACTCGCCTTGCCCTGGTTGCGCAGATATGAAGTCTCGATACTGTAGAGGTATCTGCTGCCTGTTACACTCCAATAGAGGACCTGGATCAACGGTCAGCCTTGTCATTGGAACAAACTGTGCAGCTAATATACATCTCCATCGTTGGTAAAACCTAGACCATCAGCTCCGGTAGGGTCATACAAGTATGGCTGTCCTGGTGACTCGATGTAGTACACTATCGAAATTAGCGGTAGCATCTGACGTCAAAATCGATCCAAGCATACCAGGCTCTCCCCAAACTTGGCGGAAAAATTGCTGTTGTGCCCGAACAGCTGTGAAACCTGGACATGTTAGCTGAGGCCGATTCAAAGTTGTAGCTTGCCAACATACCATCCAGATGTCTCCAAGCTTTTTGAGCGCCAATGTCGACAATAACCAAACCATTGCGACCTTCACTGGATGAGTCAGTGATATAGGCCACACCTTTAGCAGAGGCAGTGATGTTTGGACGGAGATCGATTCTGACTTCAGAAGGGGTCAGCACGACTTAAGTGTGATGATTGTTGCGTCATATTACCATCGTTCAAGTAAGAGTCAGGATAGGCTGCGTTTGTTGGAAGTGGAATGGTCAGAACAACTTGATTAGAAGTCGTATTGACAGCGACAAGCTTAGGTCCACCATAACTCGCTTCGACAAGAGTTCCATTGGGTGTGAGAGGTCTGCCATTGTCGAGAATCCATAGCCGCTCCAATGGATCGACAGCGACCGACATCACGTTGATGAAGTAGTTGTTATAGTTCACACCAGTTGGAGGGTATCTTGAAAGAAGTTTTAGCATTGTCGGCTGAAATATTGAAGATTGGGTTCGTACGTAGTGTAGTTGATTGCTCCTCCGGGAGGAGAGTTGATTGCTGCATTAGGATAAGGCGTCTCTGTCGTGTTACCAGTCAACTCCGCAACCTGGAAGGCTGTGTTGTTGTGGTCCAATCCACTTGGGTACGAGCAGAAGATGCGGCCTGCCTTGTTGACGGCGACGGCATTGGGCATCTGGCCATAGAAGAGGTGGACTTGGGCAGCATCAGCATGATGATGACTTTTGTATACACGATGGAAAACAATGACCTGTTTCCAGAGGAGGCCCTGATCTTCCGGGGTCCTGAGCAACAGTCTGGGCACCAGCAAGGGCGCAGAGGCCAACGAAAACAGCAGCAAAGGCTTTCATGATGTGGTTTCTTGAATTACATGATCAAGGAGATGAGGGGAATTGTAGTCTCAAGTACTGTATCACAATTCCCATTATGGGAAGGCACGCGAGAAAGTCATTAATGTCATGGTGCAGTGGTGTTTCGCCAATCGGTGGCAGGCACCGACGAGGCCGATGATCTTCGATGTCGTGGGTAGCTTTGCTTCCTCGCCCTAGCTTTGCATTATAGCACGGTGCATTTAGAAGTGTGTGTGAGGATGTCTCATTCCCAGGTGTTGACCACATCGTTCGCCAAGACTTGGCTAATCGGGCAATTCTTAGTCAAGATTTCTTCTTGTTATTTCTACATTCATATTAGAGAGTGTATGACACTGTTCTACTTGCAGAGCTGGCGCGAAACCTTTTCACCAGAAGAGATGCTGTTCGAAGAACATTGCAACAACAAGAACTTCATGACGAAGCATAAAAGTGTAGTGAGAATAAAGCATGAATGTCCTTCGTGAGTAGTCATGTACGCATTACTAGCTTTGGGAGACAAACGGTTGTCATACCAAACCAATTCTAACAGGTCTGTCCTCTAGCAACCTCCTTCGCCTGGCCCTGCTCAGCCAATTCCTCAAAAATCTCCACAAACGTATCAGCCTCCTGCGCACCACCGACCTCATACTTGTTATTGACAACAAAATGCGGCACTCCACTGATAAACCGCATCTGCGCCTCTTCCACCTCTTGATCCACAATCTCTCCCATTCGATCACTCTCCAATAACGCCTCTACCTCTTCCTTTTCCAACCCAGCTTTGACTCCAGCGTCCAACAAGACCTCATGACTAGTGATATCCTTCTCTTCTTCAAAGTACGCCTGGAACAGCTCTTCTACAACTATGGTCTGCATCTCAGGGCTCTTTTCTTTGCCTAATTGTAATAGACGATGGCTATCCCGCGTGTTGCCTGTGCGTCCACCATATTTGAAGGCGATACCTTCCTGATTTCCGATCTTGCTCAACATGTTCTGCATAGCTTTCGTGCGCTCAGCGCCGAACTTTTTCTCATAAACGCTTTGCTTGTCGACTGATCTGCCGGCATCAGGGTTCAGGTAGAAGGGTTTCCAGGTTGTTGCAAAGGTGTCGGAGGTGCGAGAGGGGTATTTGGATTGATATGCACGGATTCCGGCTTCGAGGCGCTTCTTGCCGACGTAGCACCAGGGACATACCGTATCGGAGGTTATGGTAATTTTGAAGTTGGTCATTCTGAGGAGGGGCGTTGCGCAGAAAGCCAGTGTGACGGTGAGTTTGAAGGAGGAGGCTATTTATGCTGGAAATTGTGGCAGATTATTGTCCGATGGTAATGGTATGAAGTATTAAGTATGTTTCGATGCTTTGCTAGAAAGATTTCTAAGCGTGATGATCCAATGGGTAGGCCGATACCGAACTATGTGCCGGGTCTGGCATGTGACCAGGACACCGTGTGTGAAGAAAACAGCATGATACTCGAAGCACCAATCCTCCTCATCCAAGTGCTCATAGAGGCTTCTGAAAGCGTCCCTGCATCCAGCAACGGTACATCTTGAGCTTGCGTTGTCTGTTGACCAACATCCTTCGATCTATGCCTAAATTGAGGACATCAAATCTAGGTCTTTTCGCAAGGACATCATCTGAGGAATCCGTCTTGTTCGTGCTGTTGTCCTCCTCGCCTCGTGTCTCCTGGTTGGGTTGCTTGGAAGTCGTCTCAGTCGCACCACTAAAGATATACTCTAGCTCCTCTTTCTCAAAAAAGTACACACGTGTTCCATCTCCTCTGATATAGAAGTTCTCCTCGAGATATCTTCCTTTCTTGAATCTTACTTGCGCGAGATCGCCTCTGCCGTAATCTCTGAATAACACCTCACCGCCAGGTTTCAACACGGCGTAGATGTTCTTCAGGGCTTGCGTCCATTGCGAGGGCGACAATGCTGAGAAGATGAAGATGAGAATTACGATATCGACAGACTCTCTTGCCAGATCTAGGGGCAAGCTGACGTTGTCCTCGGAATCTGTATCTGCCGACACAGAAGCCACATCGTACACGTCTGCTTGGATATGCTTGGTCTCATACAGTGGACTTGCGCGTATCACATCTATAGCGACTGCAGAAAAGTCACAAGCATGTAATTTCAACTCTTCATTCTTATTCGCAGCAAGTATAGGAAACGCTGTATTGCCGGCGCCAGCGCCAAGTTCCAGTATCGTAACAGGACCCGAGCCTGCCGTAGTAGCTTTCGTCAGGGTTGGAAATTCCTGAAAGAGCCATTTCCTATCTTTGAAGAAGTTAGCAGCATTATTGCTGTAGAATTTGTTCCAAAACGTCTCAGGTTTGCCGTTAAACTTTACTTTGTCAAAGTCGCTAACAGGTGCTTCTCGTTGTCTTTGATATTGCAGCTCGGCAAACTCTTTGAAAGCATCGTCGACTTCGACATGATCCCAAGCATTGAATTCGAAGATGTCGTCGCCTTCTTCCAAAACTCGCGAGCCGAATGAGAATGGATCTGTGCGCTTTTCTGGGTTCGTGGCTGTGCGCTTGGTTTCGGTGGGGTTCCGGATGGGGTTGATGGCGGTTGATGGAACGCCATAGACCGAGGGTGCTTCTGTGGGAGGTGTCGTAGGGGCAGGAGAGGGTCGTGATGGTACAGAGACATAGGCGCGCATGTGCTCCATGCCTCTAGTCAACCTGGCCACATTCGCATCTTCCTGGCCAGGTGTTGTCTCATCAGTTGTACTAGGTGGACTGTCCTCCATGTCCTCGACTATAGCAATGGTATGCATGGTTGATGTCTTGGTGATTTTCAAGTTGCAAATAAAAATGTTCACAGAATCCGGGGTGAGTCCCTGTCGATCATCTTGGCATCCAAACTCAATGAATGATGATCTCATGCATACGATGACACGAACTCTTCGAACACTGATTTTCTTCTTTCCTCGACACTTGCAACGGATTTACAGTAAACCTAGCCAGCTTGCACCACCATCTTCTCCTTTCCACACCATTACACCCTGCTCCACCATCACAATGAGCATCAAACTCCTCCGTCCCTCGACCCTGCGTCCTCTAACTACACGCCTCCCCTTTACTCACAACCACAACCGCACCTTCTTCACCTCCGAGCCCGCCGAACTAACCGCCTCCCGCACCCTCAACTTCCCCGCCATCCGCATCTTCGACATCATTGCCGACATAAACTCCTACCCTAAATTCCTTCCCTACTGCCAATCCGCCAAAGTAACCTCCTACTCCGCCGAAGACGCCCACTACAAGCGCAAATGGCCCCATCAAGCCGTGTTAAAAATCGGCTATGGCGACCGGATACAAGAAAGCTACACGTCGAGGGTGTACTGCGTGCCACCGGTTTCAGAGGCAGGACGGGCGGGGATGGGGTATGTGGAGGCTATTAGTGGAGATGCAAAGACACAGTTGCAGCAGGATCATATTGAGCACCATGTCGAGGCGCAGAAAAAGCCGGGAGGTGAGAGTGGTGGCAGTGTGAGTGATTCGCCGATGGAGTATTTGAGGACAAGGTGGACGGTGCGGGCGTATCCTTTTAAGCCGTCGCCGGAGCATAAGGAAGGACAGAAGAGTGAGGATGGGAGTATGGAGGCGACGGAGAGGTGTGATGTTACGCTGAATATTCAGTATAAGTTTAAGAATCCGGCGTATGATTTGATGAGTAAAGCGGTGGCACCTAAGATGGCGGATACGATGATTGAGGCGTTTGAGAAGAGAGTGCAGCAGTTGTTGAAATAGAAATGGAGATGACAGAACTTGAATAATAATATAATATCAATGCGCAATCCCTTTATGGCAGTTTTGCTCTAGGGTCACATATAGCACAAGTAAGTGATCGAGGAGCACGGCTGTCATTGGCCTCGTGTCTCGATGACCATGTCAGATTACTATGTGTATCAGGCAGAAAAGTCGATTGTTCGTTGTAGCATTATCATATCATCACACATTCTATCTCATATCCCAACCACCACAAGCGGTGCATCTACAATCTTTATACTCTCCTCATGTCGTGTACAAAAACTCTGGATTCTCCTTATCGCTGCAAGAAGTTAGCCAAATCTGCTAAAGCACAGAGTAATGAAGAATATGCTTACGTCAAGTCTAGGAACTCCTGGTTCTCCAGTTTCTATAGCCCGTGTCAGTAGAAGCACCAAGCAACTCGGCAACCTATAGAACATACCTGATATTCATGATGCGAAGTTATAGCAATCTTCTTCTTATTCTGGCGGACGCAGTAGAGGTATATGCAGGTCAGGTCGATCAAGCAGAGACCCCAGCACACAATAATAGTGACTTCCGCTGAGAGGTAGCGTGGTGCAGATTTAGCTGTGAATGTTTGAGGCCCAACTGCAAAGTATTGCTTAGTAATGTTTTCCACTGTACATGCTCGGAGCTAAGCTTACTGATATTGCCAACACAGTAGCCAATGAGGTACATGGCGGCTACGGTAGTCTTCTTGGTGTACCCGGCCTTTGTGCTGTTAGTCGAGTGATACTGTGGATGATGTATATTGTTCGACTTACAACATTGGTAGCGATTAGTGAGAGCAAGCAGACAAAAGGTACTGGCGAAGCTTGTGTAAGATAATAACCCGCAAGACGACCGGCTTTGACTTCAAGAGGCAGGGCGACGATAAGGATGATGCCAACTATAGCGACGCACATCCAGGCACCGGCGAACCAGATGCGCTGGTTGGGATACTTTTGTGTGTAGAAGGCCCATGCTAGGATAGAAATAACTTCCACGGCGCCACCAGGGGTACCGTAGAGGAGAGATTGCTCAGGAGTATAGCCGAAGGAGACGATGAGTTGGGAGAAGAAGTTGGAGATTCCACCTTTGTATCGTTCGTTAGTTGAGGTTGTACATAGATCCAGTCAATGCTTACCGTTGGGAATATCAGCAACGAGAGCATAGAAGAAGAACATCCATGCCAGAGGATCAAGCAGTGCTTCCTTCAGCTGATGCATCTTGAAGTGCTTGTTACCTACTCCTTGCTGATTCTTCCTGATACGCTCAAGACAAAGGATTTGATCCTCCTTTGACAGCCATCTGGCATTGAGCTGGTTATCCGGAACGAGGAAATAGAAGACGATGCCGACAACGACTGTCAGAAGTCCAGTCCAGATCTACAGACGTTAGAGCCTGTGCTGTTCGGTTGTGCTCTAGCTAAAATGCTTACGAAGTTAATCTTCCAGGCTTCGACAGAAGATCCATGCTTATCGACGCCTCTAGCTATGGCATAGGCGACCAAGCCACCAAGGATTTGAGCCCAGCCATTGAAACAAAACCATATACCAACACGAGTACCCTGGATTAAGACACAGTCAGTCAAAACACATATGAACATGAGAGACTATCGAGTGTACCTGTTCAGCTTTGGTATACCATTGAGAGGTAATCAAAGCAAAGCCGGGCGTGACAGCACTCTCAGCAACACCAAGGAAGAACCTGACAGCCAGAGCTCCGCCATAACTGCTGACACCCGCCATACAGCACAAGACGGTGCCCCAGGCTATAATAGCGCAAGCACTAAACTTGCCTATCGGGAGTCTCTGCAACAAGCGATTGGTAGGGTACTCGAACGCCAGATACCCAAAGTAGAACATGGAGGACACCCACGAGTAGTCATTTCCTATAAGGTGAACATCCTTCTTGAAGCCCATGATAGAGGCATACTGATGATAACATTAGCTCAGTTGAAAAAGAGGAAGGAAGGAGATATGCTTACGGAAATGGTTGTTTTGTCGAGGTAATTAAGGCCGTAGACTATGCTTGTCAATCGAGCTCAACGTTGGCTAGGTATATTTCGTACCAATGCACATGACTGGAAGGAGATGCCAGTCGATAGTGCGAAGTAAACGCTTGTTGGTGGCTTCGTCAATCTCAAGGCTCACGCCATGATTGTCGGCGAAAGCCTTCATAGCCTCATCGGCATCGTGAGAGTGCTCGAGGATTTTGCCCTGAGAAGAGAAGTTGTGTTAATATTGCTAGGCACTGCGGCGGATGCGGCGGAGGTCATACCTGTGCGATATCGATGCTGAGATTCCTCTCGACATCCGCACTTGGGACGTCGCTACCAATCTTCTCATTCATAGTCTTCAACATGATAATTCTCGAAATTGAAAAAGTTACGAGACAGTACTGATCACCACGAGGGAGGAAAGAATAGGGAATAGAGGGACTTTATAGCCAGTCAGAAGCCAAGGAGATAGGACGATCAAGCCATGCAGGTGGTATCACACTGAGTAAGGATAAAGATATCACCGACTGTACGGGCCATCATCTAGTGCGGAATCTCTGCGATTGGTGGTCGTCTATCAGTGTCCCGCAAGAAGATAACAGGTTCGTGGAAGTACAGCGAGGAAGTCAGTTCTAACGATAAGGTAATGGCATCTGTACCCCGCCCAGTTCTGGTGGAGCGGTGTTGGTAAAGTGGCGCGCGACGTGCAGTGCTTTATCATGCCCCGTTTAGGCAGGTGAAGCGCGTCTTCCGAATAAAAGGCGAATAAGTGCTTTCATAGCGGCTTTCACGGCTGTGATAGAGAGGTGAAGCAGTATCTCAAACAAAAGATTGATATCTTGTGGCGTCCGGTGTGAATCTGGAAGCAACAGATAGAAAGACGTGAACGAGTGCCAGCTATCTGTTGGCTCCTCACAAATACAAGCACAATGGCCACAAAGCTTAATAGAGTGCTTATCTTTGATCTCTCGGGCGGTCAATGCAGCTTTGTCATCGTGAGACTCGTCCGAACAGCGAGCTTCGAAACACAACTTCACTCAAGAAGGAGGAGAAATCGAGAGCGAGGTGATGACGAGAGTCGACATCAAAAGTATATATATTCGCAACATGCCTAGGAGTGGTGATATACGAAGCCCCCATGAAGACTTTGGGTATAACGTACAGAAGATTTCTCGATCACGAGAGCTTTTCCCAAGGTAACGAGAATGTGCCGACCTATGAGAAGTCATTAGTATTTGTCAAACATATCCAAGCAAGCTTACTCACCCATTCCTCAACCTCGCTTCGCAGCTGCGTGATATCAGTAAATTCGGTGCCTTCACCAACAAACTCCTTGAATGCCGCGACACTCGCCGGGTTTTTCCTGCCCTTCTTCTCCTGAGCCTCCTTTGCATCCTTGTCAAGTTTCTTTGCTATTACTACTGCTCGGTGCACAATGTCACCAACACGCTCGAAATCACCTGGACCAAATCCACGAGAGGTCATCGCAGGAGTACCCATCCTCAGACCACCAGGCTTCATAGCTGAAACATCACCAGGAACTGTGTTCTTGTTAGATGCCACACCCACAAGCTCGAGTATACGCTCGACACGAGCTCCATCAATGCCTGCCGGCTTCAGGTCGATGAGTACCAGATGGTTGTCAGTACCTCCAGAAACTATCGAGTACCCATGACCACTATTGTTCTTTGGCTGACCAAGTCGTGCTGCCAGTGCTTTGGCATTTTGTATAACTGCTCGCTGGTACTCCTTGAATACTGGACTTTGAGCTTGCTTCAAGGCTACTGCAAGAGCAGTAATTGTGTGATTGTGTGGGCCACCTTGATGACCAGGGAAGACAGAAGAGTTGATTGGTCCTTCGAGATCATATAACTCCTCCTGCCCACTCTTATCCGTTTTTCGAACGCCTCTTCGGAAGAAGATCATTGCACCACGAGGACCACGTAGCGACTTGTGTGTCGTCGTCGTTACGACGTCTGAGTATGCGAAGGGCGATGGGATCACTCCAGCCGCAACCAATCCACTAATGTGTGCCATATCAGATAGGAGATATGCTCCTACGTTGTCACTGATCTTCCTGAACTTTTCGTAGTCGAGCAATCTTGAATATGCCGAAGTGCCTGCAATGATAATTTTAGGTCGGTAAAGGGTCGCCAACTCTTGCAGCTTGTCATAATCAATAAGACCAGTCTTTTCGTCTAGGCGGTATGGTAGTGTTTCAAAGTATTTCGAAGTTGCCGAGATTTTTTTCGTTGGAGTCTGAAAGCCGTGTGAGAGATGACCACCATGCGGAAGGTCGAGACCCATGATGCGATCATGTGTGTTGAGGAGTGCGGAGTAGGCATATAAGTTTGCCGGTGATCCAGAAAGAGCTAAAAGCATGAGATCGTGTTCTTAGTGTGCTGCTTTCAGGTAGCTTACGCTGGACATTGACGCCCCATTCCTCCTCCCGCAAGCCAAAAGTGTCAAGGGCTCGTTTTTGGCATAAACGCTCTGCCTCATCGATGTGCTCGTTTCCTCCATAATATCTTGCACCAGGATAGCCTTCGGAGTACTTGTCTATATTTCACCTCTTTAGCATGTACCCTTCAACGCGGTGTCCATGTAGCGCGCATACTTTGCATAACACTCCCTAAGGCATCCAAAACAGCTTGCGACGTGAAGTTTTCGGAAGGTATGAGGTTGATGAAGTGCTTTTGCCGCCGCTTTTCTTTTTGTATTATCTCGTAGACTTGCGGATCTCCTTCCTCGAGGTCTGAGGATAGCAGCTGCAATTATGGTCAGTCCATCAAGCTATGTAGGTAGACCAACAGTCCTGAAATGCTTCTTACCTTGTGCTGAGCATCATTCGACAAGCTTCGTGCATTGCGGAGTCTCTGCGCCAGCAGACATTGTGGACTTAGGGGCACTCTACAAGGTCGCAGAGATGACACCAGTGACGATGAAGCTCTCAGCGAGCTCCGCGCAAAGGACATTGCCGACAGGTCAAGATTGTGCTGAAAGCAGCGTAGCAGTACTCGAGCTTGCTTCGGTTGCAATAGCATGTGTCATTGGGAGAAACGTGGAAGCTAGTCTAAATTCGGCGTTAGCGCAAAAGTCCCTATCTACTACTGCACATCGGACTCTCCTCCCTCTTCTTCTTCTTCTCTTCACACAACTACAACTGGAATGATGAGCACAGGTCTGTACGGCTGACATTCACTCGTCTGCTTGTCGGACGATGTGGTGGATGCTGAGATGTCTCGGCCCATTGTCACCACACTTTTGAGAGACAATATGAAACTTCCTGACCGGCTTCGTAGTTGTGTACCGCAGTCAGCCTGTTGCAGTTAATCCATCTGCCCGTCTGTCTTGCCAACTAACACTGCTCATACTGCAAGCTAGTGTATGAGACGGTCAGTGAGAAGCCAGTGCTGCCAAAAGTACATCTCACTACCAATTTTATTCTGTCGGTGTCTGCTGTGCCCGAGCAGTTTTTCGGTCAAGGCTCGGGCAAAGACTCATGACTCCATCAGCTGACGAGGAAGTCAATTTGAGGACGAATGGTACTTGGCGTACGTGTATGGAGGGATCCTTGTATATAGATATATATGAGATCAATATATGGGTGTTTTGTTATGGTGCCTGAAATTGGTGAAACAACGAACGACACTGGACATTCCCTCCATATGTTGATGACATGTTTCACATTCATCTGAGGCAAGCACACCTCACGCACCAAGACTGACGGACCCCGAAAAGTTGATTCACTCACTTTTCTCACACTTTATATCTCCTTCTGTTTTGCTTCAACTTTGTGCAAACCTTCCTCACTCAACACTCCTCACATCTCAATCACCTTCGGGGGCCGCCCTTTCTTGCGCGTTACTCTCAAACACTTCTTACCAAGGATTAGCACATTTCAGAAGCATCTTTTCCACACTTTAATCCACTCAGCACTCCTCACACATCAACCACCCTTCCAGGGCGTCTCTTTCTGCCACATTCCTCTCACTTGATAGTCACCACGGATTAGCATCTTTTGAGCGATCCTTTTTCACAAGCCTCTTCGCTCAGCACGCCTCACATCAAGGCAACATGTCTGCCACGAAGCGAGTTGCTACGGAAGAGCTCATCGACGAACCATTTGCTGCGAAACGTGCCAAACCCACAGGTAGACCTACTCGACAAAATGCTGGTAGACGATCTCTTGCTGCAGGATTCGTGAGGACTGAGGACGTGATCACCAAGAACGATGATGAAGATTCAGACTCAGAGAGTGAACCCGATGACAATGGTCGACATAGCCGTCTCTTTCACAAAAGACGTGCACCTTCGCCACCACCACCAGCGCTACCGGAAGAACATCGTGACTTGCCTCTTGATGGACCTCTAAGTTCGGTGTCAAGTACAGCTCCATCGACACGTCAGCTCAGTCTCACCTTTCATGTTCCACCTGGACATCAAGGACCCTTCGTAGTGAATCTGCAGCTACCAACTGGCAACATGAATTACAACAACTTTCCAACAGACTCACTGTCGAAGACCGGAACGTCAATCACCGCATCATCTTTCGACTCACTCAACACCCATGCATCCTCATTAATATCTGGCAGGAAGATCCGTAGTCTAAAACCAAAGCATGGGGTCCTGCACGACTTTGGCCCCATTGGTAGTGGTAAGTCGTCCCAGCATTGTTCACATCAGTAAGAGTCTCCTTCGATGCTATCATTCTTGAGTGATATCTCAATCGTCTCGTCTATGGGATGTGTTTTTTTTTCCAATACTCGTGATTCTACAGATCTTCTTCAGCACTCTTCACACATGATTCTTATTCATCTCATCTTCCATAACAAGACCATATCTCATTGAGGCGTTGAAAGAGATTATAATGGTTTTTTCCTGCCTCGAGCGCCTTGATCTTGAATCAGCACCACTCACACCACATCTCTGTCATTGTTATCATATCTGTCCTTCGAGATTTCTCGAACACACATCTTTGAGATATCCTGCAAGAACAAACTCAAATAGAAGCTAATAATCCCCCAGCAGTCGCCCCACCCCTTCTCGAGATCCCACAGAAGCCAGCAACATTCCTCGACTTACCAGCAGAGCTCAGGAACGATATCTATAAACGTGCAATAGTCAGTCCCACCAACAAAGACATCAACTTCAGATTTGCACAGAACTTCAGCCACAACTCCGCACTGCTGAGAACATGCAAGCAGGTGTATGAGGAAGCGAGACAGTTTCTGTATGGCGAGCACGAATTCTGTTTTGTTCGTTGTGACGAGAAACGAGGAGATTACTGGCAACCCGAATGGGAAGAGGTTGGTTGGAAGGACGTTCGAAGATTCCTTGCGACTATTGGACCAAGGAATATTGCAGAGCTTAGAAACATCAAGTTTGAATTTCGGGATGCTACAGGGAAAGAATATCGTACTGGCAGGTTCGCGTCTGACGACCATCTTTTGGAGGCCTTCAAGTTGCTTGCTCGGCACAGCGCACTCCAAAAGATCACACTCGACATTCACGGCAAAGCTGCTATTTCCGAGGACAACGATCGCTTTCTCCGCAATCTGGGACTGATCCAGGCTGATGAGATCAAGATTGAACGAGAGGAGATGCAAATCAGGCATTACTATCACAACAACCTTGGTGGCGCAAAGATCCGCTCTGATGTTGGCAAGAAGTTGAAGGAGAAGATGACGAGGAGCTTCAAGCTCTATCACTGAGCTTTGTGGTACGGCAATCGCCACACGGAAGTATCGTCTGTTTCATCCGGTGAAGGTCTTGCGTGAGATCCCAATAGGTTCTTGATGAGATGTCAAGGTTTATTATTTGCTTTGTTGCTGATTGGCTCGGTGTGAGTATTGCTGGCAGTACTAAAGAGTATCTGGGTTGCCTGGTTGGGCTTGGTGAACAACAACGAGGTTGTGAAATTGCACGAGATGGCTTTGTTGCTCTGGGAAAAATGTGCATATGAATGGCGTTTTGAGGGAGTGGGCATTGCATGGGACGGTGATGAGGTGGGCATGATGTCTTTGCGAAGACCACTGATTGTCAACAGGGGTGGTGGAATAATAGATATGTTCTGAAGAACTTTTTCATCATCGGACAGCATGGTTGCTGAGGTGAAGGGACTAGGCTAGCTGTGTATTTAATCTGATCAACAAGAAGTCCTTGGCTCATTTCGTTACGCCAGCATCAGGCCTTTGTGCCTGCACTGGACACAGCCCATCCGTCTCTGCTGACATTCGACGACTGGAAACTGGCTCGTTACTTATATATTTTCTCTTATCTGCAATTGAACATGACTATGCGTCCTAAAAACTCTGTGTGTCTCCCATTCCCTGACTTTCCCCTTCAAATAAGTCAAGAACGTCTTTTCCACCATGCCGTGCATCCGACCGTCAAGCACGAGCCCAAGCACGCTCACGTCCCCAAAGACGCTAATGCAGGAACACAAATCCACTCTCCACGCGCTACCTTTGTACGCGTCCGAACGAAAACAACGACAACGACGGTTGACAGATTATTGGTATGGCTGGGCTGAGAAGAGATTACAGCATGGCGCACAACAGACCATAGCAACGACCGAATGTGTGGGCGCTTTTGCTGAATTGTCGATTCTGTGGCGTCCTGGTGATACGACTTAGCCCGGTGGAAATGAGCGGGCTGGGTGATACGAGTGTGGCGCTTTTCGGCTTGGTGTTATTGTTGTTTGTAAACAAATGAGGCGAAACCATCCAGTGAATGATCATGAGAAAGAAGAGAGTGAGGAGACCAAGAGGAGCAGAATGAGTAAAATTTCCAATGTTTTTGTTGCATTTTGTTTGTGTCTGTTCTATACAATTGTAGATACAGTCTATTTTCTTCCTCTTCTTCTTATAGTTTACACCAGCTTTCAATTTCAAATCAATCAATCAGACCCATAATGCATAGATACAAAGACCCCAATCCCATAGAAACACTCAAACTCCATCAGTAAATGCGTAGACCATAAACACTCCACAGCCTGTGTGGGCATTCAATGGAGCTAGCATCACTGCGAAAAAGGACAAGGTGCGCGCGTAAACAAGAAAAGCAGAGACCATTCTTCCAACATCGTATGCATCAGCCGGCACATTTTCAGTCATCCCATCAGATAGTCGTCATCATCGCTAGCACATTGCTATGCTTACAAGAAGTAAGCAGCAACGGCAACAATGGCAGCAAGGCCGAAAGCGCTAGTCTGAGCAGCAGAGTTACCGCTTGGGTTGTAAGGAGCAACCTTGCCAGTGGTGGAAGCAGAGGCGCCAGTACCTGCGGGAGCAGTGGCAGAGCCGGTAGCGTTCCAGTAGGTGGGCATGGCGCTGCTGGTCTTGACGGAGATGACGACGGTGTTGGTGTTGGAGATGGTGTTGGTGAGGGTGGAGGTGGAGAGGCTGCCAGTGCTGACGGCAGGGACAGGCATGGTGGCGGGGCCAGTGGAGGAAGAGCCACCGGGGGCGACGGTGGTGGTGGTGGTGTAAGAAGTGGACTGGCACTTGGCTTCAGTGCAGGTCTTGGTGAGAGTCAAGGTGTTGGTGTTGGTGGCAGTGGAGGGAGAAGCGGTGCTGGAGGCGCTGGAGCTGACGGGGGAGACAGTGACGGTGCTGGAGGCGCTGGAGCTGACGGGGGAGACAGTGACGGTGTTGGTCTTCGTGTTGGTGAGGGTTGAGACGGAGGTGGAGGCAGAGGTCGACGGGACAAACATGGAGCTGGTGATGGTGGTACCGTTGGTCACTGCGTGGGTGAGAGTGCAAGGGCAGTCGGAGATAGTCAAGGTGGTGGCCGAAGTGACAGTGTAGACTGAACCACCGTGGGTGATCTGGGTGGAGGCCGGGCAGTAGGTGGTGACGGCAGTGACGGTCTCGTAGACGTAGGCGGTAGAAGCAGCCTGGACGGTGGCGGCAAGGCCAGCAGCAGCGATGGTGGAGTAACGCATTTTGATTGAGTTGGGTTTGGTTGATTGATTGATTGGGAAGAAAGTAGGTCGATTAGAAGAAGTGGTAGTAAATTAAAAAGTTTTGTTGTTGGTGAACGAGTGTCTGAGTGAGTGACTGTGAACGAAAGACTGTTGTGAGTTGATGATGGAAAGAAAAGAGAGAAGAGAGTAGCGCTGAGACAGGCGCTTATATAGATGGTCACCGAACGAGACACAGTCAGCTGCTTGGCGGAATACAGAGTGATATAGCAACCTCGAAATTACTGTGGGTCTTGATTTCGGGCGCTTCCCAGTCAAAAAGTGAAGTGAAAAACGAAGCATGGCCAACCAGCCAGCCAGCTAGTCAGCTAGACCGAGCTCTCGCAATCTCCCACACCAGCGTCGCCACAATTGTTATTGCACCCAATCATCTCGACGGCCTCACCTTCCCGTCCATGCAGCACATACATGCAGGCTAGGCTTCAGGTACAGCTGTACCTGCTTTTCGGCCGGCAGACGAAGCTAATTCTCCATGAACGCTCTCTGTTTTGTGTCATTTGCCATCGCAACGACTACACCGTTTCAGTGTTTGTTGTTGTTCTTCGATGAAACAAGCAGCGCGCGATATTTCGTCCCATGCACAGTTAACGTGAATTTCATCCGAGCTTGGTCAAGATGAATTGTGAATTACCTTATTGTATCTTGAATCCAATTTGGAATCAATATGGCTCTTACACGCTATCACTCTCAACCTTGTTGCTTCCGAACCCCTTCTCGGTTAATTCGGTTGGGTGGGACGAACTTCAAAACGCTAGCGCGAAAACACATCAGCTCAGCGCTTGCGCCCAATTTCCCCAGTCCAACCAACATCATACTAATAATTCTAGGCCATAACACCTTCTGGCTCATGCTCCATGACCCTGACGACCAAAACAGCTCGTTGAGTCGTTACCAGGTGTTATTGGTTTCCCGCGACTAGTTCGGCAACTTTCGCGTCCAAACACCTTCCCTGTAAGGTAAAATCTTCCGACAGCCTGAAACCTACACCTGGCTGATTTCAGGTACAAATTTGTATTGTTCATCGTCATACCCGTCTCGATTGCCTGAGCAACTCGCAAGAAAAGCTTGGCGATTACGTTGGGCCTCGTCCTGTCTTGTCTCATCTTCGAGTGTACTTGGGCGCAGGTAGCGATCGCTTGTGCTGGAGTGCTGATCACGTTTCAGGTGGTGGAGGATGTGCTCCTAACTCCCTCTCGAGCTCGCGTAAATCGCCTGTCATTTCTAGAGGAGGTAGCACTAGGAGTGAAGTTTGACATGCTTTCTCACTTCTCTCTTTTTGGTTGTAGGAGTTCTCACGTTTGTCTGCTGGCAGGGAGACGTACGAGAACTCTACACAATCGACGTGTATACAATCAACATTTTGAATGTTGACAAAAGCATGGCATATTTCCTTCTTGAACACGATAAGCAGGCAATAACAGAGCAGCATGTCTTCTCTAGGGGTTTAGTAAGCTTGTCTCTCTCTTCTCCCGAAATTTTCGTCTGTTTTATGATGCGTGGCTATAGACATAGTATGGGTCTACTCCGTAATCTTCCTTTTGATGATACATATATACTCTGTTGAGGTTTCCCTAACCATCCGTAAGTTGGCAGAGGGTCTATCACTACAACCTTATGAGGACAATCAGGATATTCCGGACTAGAAGACAGGTTGTTTGATCGAGTATACGACTCCGTTCTTTCACTACATCGTACCCTCTCGAAATTGCCAGCATCTCAACAAACGATATCTATCATGATTACGCTCAAGGTATTGATGCCATGAGCAGTGATCAAGATGGCAGTCAAACATTTCGATCCCAATCAGTGTTGGGAGAATGCTGTTCCACTTTCGACGTCAAGTATGGGGGCATCATGTGGAGCTAAAAGTGGGAAGATTTGGAGATTTCAAGTATGAAGCGAATAAACGACGACATGAAACCATTATTATTGCTCGTTTGCCAGAACCTCGCGTGTTTGCGGCCATTTGTTTGGAAGGTCGTGTCTTTCAGAGCTGTTAGTTGCGTAGTTGCACAAGTTTACCAAGACATGAGCTCATATATTGATAACCCAGCAATCCAAAACAAGGCCCAGCAGATTTACCAAAAGATAAACTCAGCAAGAGCCCTGCAGATCTGGCGAAGCGGGAGCAAACCTGCGTCAGAGACGTGCAGAAAGTTCCTCAGGACCAAGTTCCGTCAACCTTAACTTAGTAACATCATTACTTACTTGGCACTTTTCCTTGTGCCACGCGATGCCGCATGTAGATACCTATATGGGAAGGGGTGGGTTGGCTCTTCTTCCTTCTCTCTTCTTACCTCACACATACAGCGCATCCTTTGTCTCACTTGAACAAAATTCCAACTCAGCCAACTCAGCCAACTCAGCCAACTCACACAAAAGCCTCAACGGTCATTGCACCATTTTTCCAACTCTTGCCCCTCAATTGAACGTCCCAGAGCATCAGGGGTTACAAGATTCTCTCCATCATCCCATCCACAACTTCAGCATAGCCTTCATCCATTGAGCTGTGTCAGAGGAGAAAGGCTACTAAACGCAATCATCTGCTCGTCGAGCACGCGAGCAAGTTCGACCACTGCTACCAACATAGTTGCGTTTCCATCAACAAACGACAATTATCTCCAGCATTATGTCTATTCTTCCCACTCACACTGATACAGAGCGGGTCAGTGCATACATACACACTCTCATACTCTTCACCGCTAATCTTTGTCCTACAGTCCTCCGCTCTCACCAAATACCTTCGTCTCCATCAAGAACAAGAAGCTCTCCGCTCTCAGCTTGCCGTCGACCCCTTCACCATGCCACCACCTTTGCGAGCTTCCCCATCAGACCCTTCATCTTTCTCTCTCTCAACCTCCCCAAACTCCACCACATCACCCAGCTTCTCACCGACCGCCCGCTCTCCCACCCGCCCACGCCTCGTCAAACCAGCTGTCTCACCAGCCCTCTCCACCGCCGTCAGCATGACAGGCTCGCCAATCCTTTCACCAACCAACACCCAAGACGAACTCGAAGCACATCTCCTCGAGCTCACTCACGCTATGAAAGCCACTCTCACCGAAATGCTCAATTGCCCCACTGTCCGTCACGCATTCGAAAGTGACGAGGACGGTGATGCAGAGTTTAGGAGCTGGGTTCAAGCTAGACTGATGGAGAAGGAGATGGAACTCAAAGCTTTTAAGAAGACACAAGGCAGGAGGAGGACGAGCAGTATTAGTGATTGGGATTCTGCTGGTAGTAACTCGGCTAGTCCGAGTGCTAGTTTTGGGATTGAGAGTATGAGAGGGATGTATGGTGAGGAGAGAGCTTCGTATCGCTAATGAAGAGGCTGTTCTGTTGTGTGAGTATACACATAAGCAAGAGCTTGAAGAGGAGGACGAGGCGGACTGTATGGTGTGGCAGATTGCATGGTGTGGCTTGATGCTGATCACTGCCGACACGTTGATTAATGATTAGCATGATGTATGAATACGATAACGATTGGGACAAGGGCTTGGACAAGCATGGAGGATGCATGGAGGATGGGGGAATCGCACGCTGTACTATACTGGCTTCTGGAAAGGAACAAGGGCACAAGGGCGTGAAAAACACTATACTTTGGTGGTATCCTGTATGAAAAGCGAGCACTGTATCATATTCTCTTTCTACGTTCATCAATTGATAAGTCGAATCTCTAATGTGACACTGCTTGCTCTACTGACGTCAAAGCCCATATGATCTGATACAACATGGATGTGCTCGAACAGCTAGAGGACATCGGAATTTGAGCAGGTATATATCTTTGATTGACCTACCTTTCCGTTGACCCATTGACTGTGTCGTAGAATGTCTAGCAACAAACATACCTTGAACTTGATGGGATGGATGAATGCTGTCACACAGACCTACGTGTGCTGAAGATGAACCGAGGAAATTACACGTATGAAAAAGCATCGTGCTTCGAGATTGTTGTACCGTACTCTTCTTAAGAGCCCACTCGTTATTAATTGCATGCAGACGGAAAGAAGTGACCAGGAGTCTTGTCCCATGCTACAACCTCCTACTGACCTCTCTCTTCTTACTCACTCACTCCTACACACTTACGACAAAACACATCCTCGCATCCGACTCAATCAACCTTCAACCTCCCATATATAACATGCACAAACCCCCAACTCCCCACCACACCCACACTCCCCATCAACACCCCCACCGCCCCACTAACCAACCCCGAATATCCCAAATACAAGACGACAGACGTAACGCCCCCAAAGCTCAACCGTCCCATCCAAAACACAATCGCATTCGCAAAAACATAAACAGCGCATGCCGCCCCCGTCGCCCACGCCCGCCACTGCCAGCGATAGTCCTCAGCGCACAGCATGAAATAGACGTTCAGCACGGTGACAGAGGCGGTGGTCACGAGCATAAGCCCGTACGATAGGAAGAGGAAGCCGAACATGTAGTAGATGTGTGTGGACCAGAGCGAACTTAGGATGAAGTAGAGTTCGATTGCTATTGCGGCGAAGGGGAGGATGCCGCTTAGGAGGATCGCTGGGAGGGGGCGGTTGAGCGTGGAAAGCCAGGTGTTTGTTGTGGAGAGGGTGGCTGGGTCGGGGATTTGGCGCGGGATTTGGTTTGTCTTTACCGGTGGTGTGTAGGGCGGGGCGTATTTCAAGGCGAGGTAGGAGCCGCCGATGCTGAGGGGGAGGGAGATGACGAAGTAAATGAAGATGAGCACGAGCATTGTTGTGAAGGGGACGGCGCCACTAGAGGCGTTGAACCAGAGGAAGAGGTTGAGGAGGAAGAAGGTGCTGAAGATTGTGAGGGGGAGGGCGAGGGGCGTGATGGCGATGTTGTATTTGAGGTATTTGGCGTCGGTGCCGTGGAAGAGTTTAGTGTAGATGTACGTCGATGTGAAGCCTGACACGGAGCTGAAGGCGATGTAAAGCAGGATTGTGACGGAACCCAAGGCGCCGCGATTCGATGGCGAGAGGAAGCCCAATCCGGCTAGAGCGATGGTGAAACCGCACATGAGGAAGAGTTGGGCGCCGTTGCCCGTGAGGATGCTCAGAGCGAGGGGGTAGGGTGGTGGCCGGAAGACGTCGCCATGAATTAGCTTCCAACCGCTATCGTCTTGGACGTCGTCGTCTGGGAGAGCATGGTCGCCTGATAGGTCGCTAAGTGCGAATTGGTCTAATTTGTTGTAGCGGGTGATGTCTTTGTGCAGACTTCGTGCTAGGATTACAAAGACCATGCTGCAGAGGAGTACGACGATGCCGGCGGACGCTATGATTGAGAGCCAGTGGATTGAGGCGTCGTAGACATGCAGATATTTGTCCCAACGCGTGGCGAAATGGACGTTGGGGTTGTTTACCCATGCGACGGAGTAGGTGAAGATGACATCTGTAGGGCCTTCTTCATCCAGAATCAAATCTGCAGCAGGAGAGCACTGTCCACTGCCTGCTCCAAAGTCATCTGCATCCTTGTTGCTGCTTGGCTCGACTCGGACGCCAACGACTCTGTATTGGTCGGCGCCGACAACGTGATAGTCGACGATGATGTTGTAGTGATTGTAGAAGACTACCTTCTCTTTATCGCCATCGATTATACCCATACCCAGACTGAAGCCTGGTCTAAGCCATTGGTCGTTCTCGTCACTTCCCCAGTAATGTCCTGTTGCTGATCCAGCTGGAAGACCGTCAATAAGCCAGTTATGATCGTAGCCTTTCCAGATCAATCTATATCGAACGCGAACACGTCAGCATATGATTCTCTCCACCCAATGACATGCCCATGCTACTAACTCATTTACAAACTTTGCATCAGCAGCCTCAAACCTCCTCTTCCCACACCCTGGTATCGTCTTGCACGGTTCGTCCTGCGCCATGTGTAGCTCAAACGGAGACGTTTGTATACGGTCGCCAAAGAGAATGCTTCCCAATGACTCCGAGATCTGCTCTGGGCCACCATCTGGCTGGCAGAAGTGGAAGCTTGAGTCGTAGTAGTCGTAGGAGTATACTGAATGTACTTCTCCATCTATCTGACTTTGTGATGGTGTGAGGGCGTTGACGTGGAGTGGGACGCGGTCTCCACGTTTGTAGGTGGTGGGAGCTACGCCTGGGAGGTACCATGCGGTGGTATGGGAGGCGAGGAGGAGGAGGTGGAGGAGGGGGGTGGGCAGGGAGGGTGCTGAATAGTGGTGGTGTGGGCGCATTTTATCAGGGAAAGGAGGATGTTGACGGTCCTGCTAGAGTCGGCATTGGTCGAGAGGCTACTGCAGAGGGAGCTTGCAGGAGAAAGACTTGTTGGTATTGCAGCATCACGGCGCACGTCGTAGGTTTCAGATGTCTTGGCATTCGCGTATGTCACGCTTAAAGTAGCTAATTGTCACATCACGAGAGTAGCTGCAGTAAGGTCTTGATTCTTGTAGTATCTGAAACTATGCACCATTACCTTCCCGGTCACTCCTCATCAGGATTATATAGATCGAATCCCAGATCCATCGTCTCTTGTTTCATCCGTGCTGGAGCATGCTGAGCCCGCCTAACCTGACCAACCTCTCTCGCTCTAATCTCTGCCTCCTCGCGCTGCACCTGTTCCTCTCCCTTCGCTGCTTCCTCCGCCTCCTCACCACCCTCTGCCTTCTTCCTCTCAGCCTCAACCTCAGCGGCAATATCCATACCCTCGGGCTCCTTTCCTTCTTCCAGTGCAGCCTGTATTCTTCCCAAAGCTCCCCGCCGGATCATATCTTCCGCAGGCCATGGTGTAAACGTTATGCCCGATTTGGAAGGCTCAAGCCAAGCCCTCATTGCCGGGGTAAGTATTGCTGCTGCTCGTCCTTCTTTTGGTGCGCCGGTCTCGAGATGTGATCTTGGCAGCGCTTGTTGCGCATCCACCATCCGTGCATCTCCTTGCGTTGCCGATAAAGGACCTGGTGTAGATGGCTGCTCGAGCTTGATCGTAACGGTGGCCGTATCATTGACAGTCGCAGGCTCTGTCGTCACCTTGTCTTCAATTGGCGGCGGCATTGCCTGGCCACACGTTGACGGCACAGTGAAAGGTGCAATACGTTGTGCATAGCTGAGTAGTTCCTTGTAATCTATCGGACGCGTTGCTTTCGTGCTGGTGTTTGCGGGCTTGGCTGCTATAAGCTCTTTGCGAATATCGGCTAGGCTCTGGAGCGTAGATTTGACTTGGTTGTCGAGGATGTCGGAATGAGCGCGGAGGTATAGAATGGTTTGGTAATTTGCTTGATGCGTTGCGACTAGGGATGGGATTTAGTAATGAGCTTGTATCGTGCTAGATTGTCGAGATTTGATACGTTGATCTAATCCATGACTGAGATCGTCATCTGCCGCGACAAGGGCGACTGCAGCTGCAGGCGACGGGTTGTAGGCGCTAATGGAGTCGATCAGGGTGTTTAATGCAGTCTCCACGCGATCAAATTGGGCTTGCAGTGTGGTGTTCATTGCGAGACATCCATGATGAAAGAACGTTTGGATGTGAGTTTCAGGGTGTGAACGCTCTCCGAACATTTCCATCGCCGCCTTCCCTGTCGAGCTAGCGCAGCACTCAGCGGATTGCGCTCCGGCTCAGGCTTGGCATGGACCGTACTTCGTAATCTGAGCGCAGTGCTAGCCACCTAGAAGTTAATACTTAATACTTAGGCTATGGTTCAGGGTGGTGATTACAAGTGATCCATAAGAAGAAAGAACCTGTTCTCCCTCGCTCCTTCCTCTTTCCCTTCACTTTTTCAAAATCACTTCCAGCAAACTTAAACTTTCGACCAACAACAACAACAACAACAACAACCAACACTAACAACAATCGCTGCTTCAATATCAATCCAAATGGCTTTAAGAACACCATACCCTCCACAACCTGAACAACATTACATGATGCACGGCATGGCTCCCGCCCCTGATTTGAGCATGAAAGGTGGAGCAGCAGAAGGGAGATTCTACACTCTAGAGATCGCTCAACAACCAGATCGCGCACGCATGTGTGGGTTTGGTGATAAAGATCGCAGGCCGATCACGCCTCCTCCTT